>Ga0364914_10182_pt1 | contig 27000 bp, 23 predicted proteins | sample ExccelJu500001D3_3_FD_206954 | JGI IMG/M metagenome (GOLD analysis project Ga0364914, IMG submission 206954) | Enriched cells from Trout Bog Lake Hypolimnion, Wisconsin, USA - BchlTB.June25.5000.01.D3 | ecosystem: Environmental > Aquatic > Freshwater > Lake > Hypolimnion/Profundal zone | place... | reverse complement strand
CCGCACTACAGAGAACATGCTGCGCTTGGTTCCAGGTAGTTTGCGTGAAGCGGCTTATGCATTGGGTGCACCCAAATGGAAGGTGGCCTTTATGATCACTTTAAAAGCAGCGCAAAGCGGCATTATGACGGGTGTTTTATTGTCTTTAGCTCGCGTGAGTGGTGAGACTGCGCCTTTGTTATTTACTGCTTTGAGTAATCAGTTCTTCTCAACCAATATGAACGCACCAATGGCGAACTTGCCAGTCGTGATTTTCCAGTTTGCAATGAGTCCTTATGACAACTGGGTTGAGCTTGCATGGGGTGGGGCACTACTCATTACCTTTACCGTACTTGGCCTGAATATCTTGGCACGTGTGGTATTTCGTGACAAGGCTCAGGGATGAGTAATATGAAAACAATGTTTGACTTAAATGCTATCGATAGTCAAGGAGGCAGAATGAATTTAGGGACTACCCAAGCACCACAAAAAGTAGCTAAAAATGCTCTTGAAGTGCGTAATCTCAATTTCTTTTATGGCGCTTTTCAAGGCCTTAAAAATATCAACTTGGATATCGAAGAGGGTAAGGTCACAGCATTTATTGGACCTTCTGGCTGTGGCAAATCCACACTCTTGCGCACCTTGAATCGTATGTATGATCTGTATCCTGGTCAGCGCGCTGAAGGTGAGATTAATTTTTATGGTCAAAATATTCTTACTCCAGGGCAAGACTTAAATCTTCTTCGCTCACGTATTGGGATGGTTTTTCAAAAACCCACACCGTTTCCAATGTCTATTTATGAAAATATCGCATTCGGTGTTCGACTCTATGAGAAGCTTTCTCGATCTGAAATGGATGAGCGCGTAGAGTGGGCCTTAAATAAAGCGGCATTATGGACGGAGGCTAAAGATAAGTTGCATCATAGCGGCCTATCTCTTTCTGGTGGCCAACAACAGCGCCTGTGTATTGCACGTGGCGTAGCGGTTAAGCCTTCCATTATTTTGTTGGATGAACCGACCTCTGCTCTTGATCCGATCTCCACTGGGAAAATCGAAGAGTTAATTAACGAATTGAAGCATGAGTACACGATTGCTATTGTGACTCATAACATGCAGCAAGCTGCGCGCGTCTCCGATTACACTGCTTATATGTATCTTGGAAGCATGGTGGAGTTTGGCAAGACAGATGAAATCTTTATCAAACCTAAGCGTAAAGAAACAGAAGATTACATCACAGGACGCTTCGGCTAATTGGAGATAAAAATGCCAGATAAACACCTTTCATCACAATTTGATGCCGATTTAAATGCTCTTTCAAGCAAATTGCTTGAAATGGGTGGTTTGGTTGAGTCCCAGATATCGACTGCCATGCGCGCTTTTACGCAAATGGATCTTGAGACTTGTAATGTCGTCATTCAGAACGAAAAGCTCGTTAATGATTTAGAAATCCAAATTGATTTGGCTTGTACTGAATTAATTGCAAGACGTCAGCCAACTGCACGGGATTTACGCTTAGTAATGGCAGTTTCTAAGGCCATTACCAATCTTGAGCGAGCAGGGGATGAGGCTGAGCGTGTTGCAAAAAGAACTAAACGCTTAATTGAAGCTGGAGCTAGTCACAATATTAATGTGGCTGAAATTAAGCTATCAGGTCAAATGGCTATCTCTTTATTGCGCCGTAGTCTTGATGCCTTTGCACGCTTAGACACAATTGCCGCCGCTGAAGTGGTTGAGGAAGATCGTCAAATTGATGAAGAATTTCGCGCTTTTGTACGTAAGTTGATTTCGTACATGACTGAAGATCCACATACAATTACTACTGGTCTTGACATGTTAACCATTGCCAAAGCGATTGAACGTATTGGTGATCACGCTAAGAACATTGCCGAATTTGTGATCTACATTGTTAAAGGTTCAGATGTTCGTCATATTCCGCATGAGGATTTAGTGCGTGAGGCTAACAAGCGCTAAGCTTGAACTACTCAATGACTCAGCGTATCTTAATTGTTGAAGATGAGCCATCTATCGCTGAATTAATTGCGATTAATCTTACCCATGCTGGCTATGAAGTAGAAAAAGCACTTCAAACAGATGTGGCAATGAATATGATGCGCAATCAATTGCCTAATCTCCTGATTTTAGATTGGATGCTCCCTGGAAAATCTGGGGTGCAGTTTGCAAGAGAATTGCGTGCGAACGAGCTTACTAGAAGCCTGCCAATTCTGATGCTTACCGCCAAAAGTGAAGAGTCTGATAAGGTTCTCGGCCTGGATTCTGGTGCGGATGATTACGTTACCAAGCCTTTCTCCCCTAAAGAGCTGATAGCCCGGGTTAAGGCGCTGTTACGCAGACAAACCCCTATGGAAGATGTTGGCCCACTTTCGGTTGGTCCTTTGAGGCTAGATTCCGTATCTCATCGCGTATTGGCGGTATGGCCGAATGTCGAAGCTAAAACGATTGCACTTGGCCCTACAGAGTTTCGTCTAATGCAATTTTTGATGGCGAACCCTGAGCGGGTTCACACTCGCGGTAACCTTTTGGACAAGGTATGGGGTAGCGATGTTTATATCGAAGAGCGTACTGTGGATGTGCACATTAAGAGGTTAAGAGCTGCTCTTGCTCCATTTGATTGCGATCGTTTTGTTGAGACTATCCGCGGTAGTGGATATAGGATTACAAAAACGCCTACTGAGACCTAAATCCCTTTTTTAGGTGTGTTTTCCAGTGCAATGACTAGATGAACTAAGATTGCACCATGTTATCCGCACTGACACGTTTCATTTTTATTGTTTGCTTGGCATTGATTGCCGCATATATCACCCTAGCCAATTGGGGGGTAGAACTTGCTATTGCCGCAGGCATGACTGTTCTCGCGATTCCTTTGGCGTATTCCTATATCAACTTGGCACGATTAAGAAAATATGCCATCGCCAATGCCGTAGAAAATATGCCGTTACCAAGCGGATTTTGGGAAGAGGTCTTTTTTCGCTTACAACGCTTAGTTCGTAATCTCAAGCTGGATATTCAGTCTATTGAAAAACAACACAATCGCTTTATAGAGGCCTTTCAGGCCTCTCCAAATGGCATTGTGATGCTCGATGATCAGGATCAGATTGAATGGTGCAATGCCATTGCGGAGCGTTTCTTTGGGTTGGAATTTAAGCGCGATGTCATGCAGCGAATTAATTTCTTAATCAGGCGTCCGGAATTTATTCAGTATCTGAACAAGAGGGTCTTTGAGGAGCCGCTTCTTTTAGAAAGGATGGGCCCTGAAAGCAATCTTAGTTTGATGGTTCAGGCCTTTCCGTATGGCGATAAACGCCATTTATTGCTTGTACAGGATGTCACTGATCTTCAAAAGGCGGATGCAATGCGTAGGGATTTCGTGGCGAATGTTTCCCATGAGATGAGAACGCCAATTACCGTGTTACTGGGCTTCTTAGAAACTATTCAGTCTTTGGATTTAGACAAGGATCAACAAGCGCAATACATTGAATTAATGATCTCTCAGGCCCAAAGAATGAAGAGCTTGGTTGAGGATTTATTAACCTTAGCCAATCTTGAAGCTAATACCTTGCCAGCACCCATGCAGGCTGTGCAGGTACCCACGATCATGGCCTTACTGAAAAATGATGCTCAGGCCCTTTCACAAGGGAAGCATGCTTTTAATTTTGAGGTGCTTACTTCGGCCAGTATTTTGGGTGAGGAAAGGGAGTTGCTGTCTGCATTTAGCAATCTAGTTTCGAATGCCGTTCGCTATACCCCGGATGTCGGAATGGTCAATGTGAAATGGGATCTAAATTCGGAGGGGCAGGGCGAATTCTCGGTTACAGATACAGGCCCTGGAATCGCATCAGAACACTTATCGAGATTAACCGAGCGTTTCTACCGCGTTGATCGCAGTCGGTCTAGAGATACTGGTGGAACGGGACTGGGATTGGCCATCGTGAAGCATATTGCTAACCGCCATCATGCTCAGCTACAAATTGAAAGCTCCCCGGGAAAGGGGAGCACTTTTATACTGCGATTCCCTAAAGAGCGGATTGCACTTTAGGAATCAATTCTTTTTCTTTTTCTTTTTCTTTTTGGATTCTTTGCATAGCTTGTCAATCTTGCCATTGGCGTATAAACACCATACCTTGATCTCTTCTAATAACTCGGTGAGATCATCATAGGGAAGATTTTTAAAGTCTTCCAAGCTAATGGATCCCGTTTCCTGGAGTTGAATTACAGCTTCTTCGTATTGATATTTGCTCATCTGAATATTGGTGTGAGTTGTAATTAGATGGAATCCTACCAAATCAATGTGACAAAAGTAATATTTTTAGGGATAAGCGAGCTTTTTAGTAAGGATCGGCGGAAATTTCAGATGCCCGTTTAATTTCTTGGGCCTTAGAAACAAAGGTTTAGACCCAGAATCATCTCCATAAGCAGAGTAAAAGTGAGGCGTGCGACAACATTGAGATAGACGGGCTTGGAAGTCTAGAAATCCTTTCAAATGACGGTGCATCGCATTATTTTGGCAATCTCAGCCCTTAATAAAACTGAAATATAGGTAGGCTATGCTCAAGGTTGATCAAGTCGTGCGCTAAAAAGGATCTTATTCATGGGCTTAGAGATAGCAACAGAAATACTTGTAGGTCATATAGATAAATCTGCCGGAAGTCATTTTGACTTGTGCATGCACTCTATGGAATCAAAGGACCGCTCCCTGGCTAACGAAAGGGTGCTCGCACTATTTGTTAGTGATCAGCGTTACTTATTAGTTATAGATGAGCTTATTTAATAGTTAAATTATTCGAATATGTCCCCTCAAGATTCGGTAAGATGGGAATTCAAGCCGAACAGGAGTGGGAATGTCTTCAAGGGAAAAGTTTATTAAATTGCGTGGCGTATATAAGATAGCTGCACTCAATTCTGTGGAGTCGTTTAAAAACTTAAGACCCAGTATTAAAAAGCGACTCTTAGATGGAAAAGCTCTCAGAAAATTGGTGAGCTTTGCGGATCAAGGGGTTTACACCCCACCAAAAAATCGCTTAGATCCCATCCTTGTTCTTGAGAAGCAGGCTAAGACTCGTATTACATCTTTAATCCCCATTCGCTATGAGCGAATGATGCAATCACCCTTCACCTTTTATCGCGGTGGGGCTGCGATCATGGCTCAAGATTTAGCCAATCAACCCGTTACAGATATTACGGTTCAGTTATGCGGGGATATGCACGTATCAAATTTTGGGCTATTTGGAACAACAGAACACCGCTTGGTGTTTGGTATTAATGATTTTGATGAGACTTTACCTGGTAGCTGGGAATGGGATCTTAAGCGCCTAGTTTCTAGCGCCGTAATTGCTTGCGAAAGTCTGGGGGGCGATAAAGCATTGAGTAAACGCTTGGTTTATCACATCACCTCTGAGTATCAAAAAAGAATGGCCCAGTATGCCCAAATGCCGTACCTGGAGTTATCTCGCCAATTTATTGCGGAGAAGGATATTCGCAAGAAATTTAGCAAGACCCATCAAAAGACCTTAGATGCTTTTTTGGCGGATACAAAAGGTCAGAGCAATATTGAGGTGCTGGAGAAATTAACAGCCCTTGTTGGAAAGAATCGCAAGATCATCAACAAACCCCCGTTGATAGAGCATCTATCTAAAAACCAAAATGGGGTTCCCGTGATTGATTTGCTCAATGTGGCCTTATTAAATTACAGTGGCACTTTATTGACGGATAGGCGTGTTTTGTTTGAGCGCTACTCTCTTAAAGATTACGCAAGAAAAGTGGTGGGTATTGGTAGTGTGGGCACCAACTGTATGGTTTTGTATTTTGAGGGAGATAGTAAGAATGACCCCTTATTTCTTCAGTACAAAGAGGCTCAGACATCAGTGCTCTCCCCTTATCTAGGCGTGTCTATATATAAAAACCAAGGGCAACGTGTGGTGTCTGGCCAACGATTACTTCAGGGTGCGCCTGACGTATTTCTGAATTATGGCAGTCTGCAATATGACATTGACACTAGTCAAGGTTTTTACTTGAGACAGTTACGGGACATGAAGGGCGGTATTAATATCGGGCCTAATGGAGTCTCTTTAAAGAATTTTCCAGACTATGCTAAATTATTCGGGTGGGCTTTAGCTCTTGGCCACGCCCGCTCTGGGGACGCGGCAATGATCTCTGGTTATTGCGGTCAAGGCAAAGATTTTTGCGAGGCCCTTTATGCTTTTTCTAAATCTTATGCCAAACAAAATCAATCGGATTACGAAGTTTTTTGTAATGCGATTAAGAGCGGAAGATTGAAAGTCGCAACTACAAAAGCCTTGAAAGACTAACCAGATGGAAGTACTGCACAACATCAATCTTGACTCACTTGCTGATACGTCTGTAAGTTTGATGGCTGCGTTTATTTTTGGCGGCTTGATTGGTTTAGAGCGTCAGTTTCGTCAACGTACAGCTGGTCTGAGAACCAATGTGTTGGTTGCGGTAGGTGCGGCAATCTTTGTTGACGCAGGCAATCGCTTAACTGGTCATGATGGGGCCGTTCATATCATGGCTTATGTGGTCTCTGGAATCGGCTTTTTAGGTGCTGGTGTAATCATGCGGGAAGAGGGGAATGTGCGTGGCATTAATACCGCGGCAACGCTGTGGGCTTCTGGCGCCGTCGGCGCTTGTGCTGGCGCTGATTTAATTTTGGAAGCGGGTTTAGCAACGATTTTTGTGCTTGCCGCCAATACCTTGTTGCGTCCCTTGGTGAAGTTAATTAATAAGCAGCCTCTTGATACAAGTTTTGTCGAGGTTACTAACTCCGTTTACATCATCACCCCTAAGCGTTTCCAAAAATTGGCCCTCAAGCAGTTTATTGCCACCCTAGAAGCGGCTGGGTATCAGGCGCACGATATTGAGGTAGATCAATTTGGTGATGATGAAGTGGAAATCCAAGCGGTTTTAACCGATTCTGCGGTTGATGGAGATCAAATGGATGCTTTAATCCAAAAAATAGCTGATATGGAATATGTCAATCAAGCTTACTGGAGTCCAAGTACTACGGATTGATGGCCTGACATCGTTTTGAAATATTTGAAGTTCACTATCTGTTTGTGAATACTTTCCTCAAAACTGAACCTACTGTGCGTTCTACACATTCCACTAGCTCCACAATTACTTGCCCTCATTGCCAGGCCATTGAGAATCTGGAGATTCCTAAGGGGTTTTCTCAACATCTCTATCGTTGCCCGTCCTGCGCGGTCATCCTTAAGCCTAAGTCTGGTGATTGCTGCATCTTCTGCAGCTTTGGAAGTGTTGATTGCTCAAGTTCAGAGCAAAATTTAGCCACCTAAATATTTCCTAGGTAGATTAAGCGTTATATTCAGGTGTGTGTCATCTCTATTGCTTAAAATGGACGGATTCAAATACGGGTTTGCTGTATTTGCTGCACATACTTTATTACAGGGAACATCTTGACCGCGCTCCGAAATAACTCCAAATCTCCCGCGACTGATTTAGTGGCGGCTATTGACTTGGGTTCAAATAGTTTTCGGATGATTGTTGCCCAGGAGGTTCAAACCCCTTCGGGAACTCAAATACGTCCTATCGATACTCTCAGAGAGACTGTTCGGTTGGCTGCAGGGCTAACAGAGGATAAGTTGCTAGGTCACGATGCTTATCAGCGCGGTCTCGTAGCCATTCACCGTTTTGGTGAGCGTATACGAGGATTTGATCCATCCAAGGTCCGTGCAGTAGCTACCAATACTCTACGCGTTGCAAAAAATGCCCAAAACTTTGTACGAGACGCTGAAGCGGCGCTGGGCTTTCCAATTGAGGTCATTGCCGGGGTTGAAGAAGCGCGCTTAATTTATATTGGCGCAGCGCATGAAGTCTCCGCTACTCAGGGAAACCGATTGGTGGTGGATATTGGGGGTGGCTCTACCGAGTTTGTCATTGGCAAAGGATATGAGCCTAAGCTAATGGAAAGTCTTTATATTGGCTGTGTTTCCCACAGCATGCAATTTTTCCCTAAGGGCAATATTGATTCGCATGCCTTTAAAGAGGCTGAGCTGGCAGCAAGGCGTGAGATTCAAGTAATTGCAGGGGCTTACCTCAAAAGCGGATGGAATCAAGTCATTGGCTCTTCAGGGACTGCACGTGCTTTAGCGGATCTCATTGCTGAAAACCATTTTAATGGCCAGGGCGATGGGTTGACGATGGGGCGTGTCAATGCAGGGAGTGGTTTGATTACTCGTGATGGTCTACGGGCGCTTAAAAAACATTTACTCAAATATGGACACGTGAATCAAGTTGAGTTACTTGGCTTGAAAGACGATAGAAGGGCGGTATGGCCTGGCGGCTTGGCAATCATGATTGCTGTATTTGATGAGCTAGGCATTGAGGCAATGGAAGTTACTGATGCCGCTTTAAGGGTGGGCGTGCTCTATGACCTTCTGGGTAGATCTCAGCATCACGATATGCGTTATGTGACAGTCGAACAGTTTATGCAGCGTTATGCGGTTGACAGGGAGCAGGCCACCCGAGTGGGTAAGCTGGCTGCAGAGTTTTTGGATCAACTGCCTAGACCTGAAGCTGAAAGCAGGGTAAACAACATCGCCCTATTGCAGTGGGCTGCAAACTTACATGAGATTGGTCTATCCATTTCGCACAATGGTTATCACAAGCATTCTGCTTATATTGCGGGTAATGCGGATATGCCGGGTTTTTCTAAGAATGACCAGGCTCGTCTAGCCGCCTTATTAATCGGCCATACTGGAAAGCTAGGAAAGCTCGCAAACAACACTGGTTTTTATGATTGGCGCATGCTGTTTTGCTTGCGCCTTGCTCAAGTACTCTGTAGAGGACGTAGTGATGTGAGTTTGCCAAAAGTGAGGGTATCAGAGCGAGATAGTACATACTTTGTTTCACTTTCTAAAGAGTGGGCGAGCAAGCATCCTCTGACTGAATTTAGTCTGCAAAAAGAAGCGGCTGAATGGGAGCGTGTCGGCCGGTCTTATGAGGTTGGTCTTAAATAAGACCCTCTTTCTTATAGACTTAGGAAGTGCTTTGCATAGCGCGGGTTAATTTCTGATAAACGAAGCATTGTCAGTAAATCAGCAGTATTAAAGTCAGGATCCCATGCTGGCGCACTACATATCTTTGCTCCTAATTTGAGGTATCCCTTGATGAGAGGTGGCGGCTCCACTTCTAATCCCCCGTTGAGCTTTTCTAAAGGCAATGGGAGTTTTGGAAAGGCATGGTTTTCAGTAGGCGCCATTTGATCATTGCGCAGTGAGTTAAACAAACTTGCGGCAAAGTGTCCGCCATCAGCCATTGGAATGCTTGCGCAACCCAGCATGATTTCATAACCATTCTTTTGCATATACTGGGCCAATCCACTCCATAAAGCCATGATGACGGCTCCAGAACGATAATCCGCATGCACGCACGATCTGCCTAGTTCAACCATCTTTGGGCGCAAATGGTTCAGGCGCGTTAAATCAAATTCTGAATCGGAATACAGGCGACCTATTTCAATAGCTTTATGTGGCGGGAGAACGCGATAGGTTCCAACCACCTTCAAAGTTTCTTGATCGCGAATCAGCAGGTGATCGCAATAAGCGTCGAATTCATCCACATCCAAGCCTTCTGAGTTTTGAGCAAGGGTAGCGCCCATCTCATCGGCAAATACTTTGTAGCGTAAACGTTGCGCTTCTTTTACTTCATTCTTATTTGATGCCCAGGTAATTTGAAAGGCAGGCTTTTTAACCTTATGAATTTGCTTTTCAATTGCAGGGAATTTTTGAGTCTCCTGAGTTTGCTGAGCCTCTTGAGTTGTTTTGGTAAGTATCTGAGTACGAGACTTGGTGGCAAATTTTTTACCAAAGAGCTTTTTAGCTAATTTTTTGGGAAATAATTTTTTGAGCGATTTGCTTTTCTTCTTCTTGGGTTTTTTTTCAAAAGATGGGCCAAAAAAATCGAAGGCGCCTAGAGGGTTTGGAATGTCTGACATAGTGATCCTTAAGGATTGATCATCAATCGTATTGTGGGTTTATTTCAAACTGAAAAAGAGGGGAATACAAATCGTTGCCCAAAGAAGTGCCGCGATGATTAAAGCAAGCATGACGGCTGCAGAGCCAAAATCCTTAGCCCGTTTCGAGAGATCATGATGCTCAAAAGAGATTCGATCGATTGCGGCTTCAACACTTGAGTTGAGGAGCTCTACAAGCAGTACCATGAGCAAGGCGGAAATAAGTAAAACCTTTTCCAGAGGGCTTACTGGTAAGAAAAGGGCTATTGGGGTTAACAAAATTAGTAATGTTAACTCTTGTCGAAAAGCGCTTTCCTCAGTAAAGGCATACACCATTCCACACCAAGAGTTTTTGGCCGCATGCCAAGCTCTGGTTAATCCTCGATTGCCTTTATGAGGGTTTTGATTAATGTTGTATTGTTTTTTGATCAAAGGATAGTCCTTTTAGGCGAGGGCAGAAATATGCACCTCGGGTGATGGAACGGGTTTAAGGTGTCGAGCAAACTGTTCTGATGCAGAGCGCCATGAGAATTTTTCTGCATGAGCGCGCGCTACTTCTCTTGGGATTTTTAGGGCCTGCATACATGCTTCACGCAAATCTGCATTCATCGCACCTGCAGCGGAATCTCCCAGTACGTCGATTGGACCTGTTACAGGGTAGGCTGCTACAGGCGTTCCGCAAGCCATGGCTTCAAGAATTACCAAGCCAAAGGTATCCGTCTTGCTTGGAAATACAAAGACATCTGCTGCCGCGTAGACTTTGGCTAACTCCTGTTGTTGCAAAACGCCTAAATAGTTGATGTTAGGATATTTCTGTTTAATGCTAGCCATTGCTGGCCCATCACCAACTACCCATTTTGAGCCCGGCAAATCAATTTCTAAAAATGCGTTGATATTTTTTTCTACCGCCACACGACCTACATATAGAAAGATAGGATGCGCAGTATTCAAAGCTTTAGAGTCTTGCATCTTGAAAATATTTAGATCCACGCCTCTTGACCATAAAACCACATTGGTAAAACCATACTTCTCTAAATCTTCTTTAACAACAATGGTTGGTGCCATTACCGCCATAGAGGGGCCATGGAACCAACGCAAAAAGGCATAAGTTACTCCAAGTGGCATCCCGATTCTGGCTTTGACGTATTCAGGGAAGCGGGTATGGTAAGCAGTGGAAAAAGGCAGCTTGTTTTTAACTGCATAAGCCCTAGCGGCAATTCCTAAAGGGCCTTCGGTAGCGATGTGCATGGCATCAGGTGCAAATTCTTTAATGCGCTTAGCCACCTGTTTGCCTGCAAATAATGAAAGAGAAATATCGGGATAGGTAGGGCAAGGAATGGTTTTAAATTCTTTCGGGGTAATCATTCCTACTTCATGACCCATCGCAGTGAGCTCTGCACAAGTTTGCTTAAGTGTTCTAACGACACCGTTTACCTGAGGTTCCCAAGCGTCAGTGATGATCATAATTTTCATAGTACAGCCTCTTTAATGAGTTGTTCAATAGGGGATTGGAAAGAAACTTCTGAGGATTCAACTGGTTCGCCTTTGATCTGCGTCCAGTGAATAATTTTGAGTTCACCTGCATGGGTTTCTACTAGGGCGGTGAGACTTTCAACCCAATCGCCATCATTGCAATAGAGCAAGCCATCGATTTCACGAATTTCAGCCTTGTGGATATGGCCGCACACTACGCCATCGCAACCTCGTAAACGCGCTTCTCTTGCCATAATGTGTTCAAAGTCAGCGATATAACTGACTGCATTTTTTACTTGATGTTTCAGGTATTGGGAAAGTGACCAGTATTGCAATCCCATTCTTACCCTCAGCATGTTGAAGTAACGATTGATATACAGAATGAAGGTATAGAGTGAATCTCCTACATAAGCGAGCCACTTGGCATATTGCATGACGCCGTCAAAGAGATCGCCGTGGGTTACCCAGAGTTTTTTGCCATCTAAGGTTGTGTGAATGACTTCTTCAACCACTTTGACGTCACCAAATGACATGCCAAAAAATTGTCGGGCACTTTCATCATGGTTTCCAGGTACATAAATCACTTCTGCGCCTTTGCGGGCTTTACGAAGTAGTTTTTGAACAACATCGTTATGAGCTTGGGGCCAATAGAATGAACGCTTAAGTTTCCAGCCATCAATGATGTCACCAACTAAGTAAAATTTATCTGCTTCGTTATGCCTGAGGAAATCGAGAAGGTAGTTGGCCTGACACCCGGATGTCCCTAGGTGTATGTCTGAAATCCAAATAGCTCTGTAATGCATCATGAGTTTGAATTAAGCCAGCCTCATATGTAAACATCATGACACTTTCAAGTCACTTTTGTGACGTACATGATTTTCATTGCCAGCTTTCTGTTTATTATTCTGTATGGATCCGAAAAATACCCACGTAAAAAATCAAACATCATTTTTGTTTCAGATTTTTCTTTGGCTGCAAATCTGGCTGCACATTATGGGTGGGTCCATAACCTTACTTTTACTTTTCCCTTTTCTGAAAGCCAACCAAAGGAGGTGGCATATTCAGCAGTGGTCAAAAAAATTGTTGGACATCTTTCAAATCGAGCTTGTTGTGCATGGATCAAAAATATTGCCTAATAGATCCTACTTGTTGGCTGCTAATCATATTTCTTGGTTAGACATCCATGTGATTAATGCTTTTAACCCTATTCGCTTTGTTGCCAAGTCAGAAGTGGAGGGTTGGCCTATTTTTGGCTGGATGGCTAAGCGGTTGGGAACAGTATTTATTAAGCGCGATAACTCACGCCATGCCCGTCAAGTATCAGGGGAGCTTGGAGAAATTCTCCAGTCGGAGTCTATTTGTATTTTTCCGGAGGGGACGTCCAGTTTAGGAGTCCATGTTCTACCATTTAGAGCAAACTTATTTGAGTCGGCAGTAAGTTCTGGGGCACCGGTTTACCCGCTCGCAATTCAATACTTTTCCTCTAAAACTGGCTTACGAAGTTATGCCCCTGCGTTTGTGGGTGACATGGGTTTGCTAGAGTCGATCTCTAACATTCTTAATGCACGTGATCTTAGGGTGGAGTTAAGTTTTTCAGAGCCCTTGAAATGTCGAGACGGATTGACCCCAGATCGCAAGCAGCTAGCCCAATATTGCCAGAAAATGATCGCCAACTTTATTTAAGTGCTATATGTAATTAAAATGTCATATCCTTGGGTTAAAACTGTTGGCTGTGATTAGGAAGAATGAATGACCTCAAAACATAAAGAGATGGCTGACTGGTATCAGCGTGCTCAAGCAGAAATTTTAGACAGCATGGATGAAGAGCTCGAAATGGAGCTTGATGATGATCGCCTGTCTCCCGACGGGGGAAGTGGCTCTGTTATCCCTAGGCAAACCTACTTTAAAGAGCTATTTCGTCTTCAAGGTGAATTAGTTAAGTTGCAAGACTGGGTCGTTGAAAATAAAGTAAAAGTTGCGGTTTTATTTGAAGGTCGTGACTCGGCAGGTAAGGGTGGTGCTATCAAGCGGATTACGCAGCGTTTAAACCCCCGCGTTTGTAAGGTAGTGGCATTACCCGCCCCCAATGAGCGCGAAAAGACCCAGTGGTATTTTCAGCGCTACATCTCGCAATTACCAGCCGGTGGAGAAATTGCTTTATTTGATCGTAGTTGGTACAACCGTGCTGGCGTAGAAAAGGTAATGGGATTTTGTACTGATGATGAGTATGAGGAGTTCTTAAGAACCGTTCCGGATTTAGAACGCATGATGGTAAATTCTGGAATTATTCTGATTAAGTATTGGTTCTCGATTTCCGATGACGAGCAATATAACCGTTTCATGATGCGAATTCATGACCCATTAAAGCAATGGAAACTCAGTCCAATGGATTTAGAGGCTCGTCGCCTCTGGGAAGACTACACCAAGGCTAAGGAAACTATGCTGGAGCGCACTGATATCCCTGAGGCACCATGGTGGGTGGTTGCTGCAAATGATAAGAAAAAAGCGCGTTTAAATTGTATTACGCATCTTCTTAGTCAAATTCCATATAAAGAGATTGATCATCCCATTATTACCCTGCCAAAACGCGTTCACAATCCAGATTATTTACGTGGCCCAGTGCCTCCTGAGATGTACGTTCCAGAGGTTTATTAAAAGATTCTGGTTAGTGGTAATCTCTCTCTAAACGAGAGGGAGAGTCATGAAATTGCATCAGGCGGTTACTAATAGGGAATTTAAGCTGCTAATCAAGCCAAAAGGCTTGGATAGACGTAGTCAAATTACTAGGCTTACTCAGCAAATTCTTGATTTTTGCCATACAAATAATGTTCAGTTTTTTCACTTAGACAATGCAAATACTGGTCTGAGGAATGTCTATTTCTACGATACCCCCGGCGAAGATTTACGCCTAAACAATATTATTTTGCGCGTGAGAGAATCGCGACAAAATGTGTGGGTCGATGATTGGTGTGAGGTGACCCTGAAATGCAGGACTCAAGATATAGAAGAGTCTTTCAAATTTGATCCCACACCAAAGAAAAGCATTAAATCTAGATCTCGCTTGAAGCAAGAAATATTGCGTGGTGAAGAAATTGGATCCAAGCGCATGATTTATTCGAACAATGCGATTTTAGATGCAGTACCCTTGGACAAAATTTTTGATCGTACTTATGCCAGTATCGGCAAATTCTTCCCTGGCTTAAAAAAATTACCGATTGACCATAGGGCGCCACTTCGAATTGTTGGTGGTCAGACCAATAAAATTCTCGAGGCCTGTCTTCCCATCGGAAATTTACAGTTTGGCGATGGTGTTCAGGCTCATTGTGATATCGCGATTTGGATGAAGAGTGTCGGCGACCCTATTGTTGGGGAATTGGCTTTCTCATATCGCGTGACCGACGGAAATAGGGCGGAGAGTAGATCCCACAAGCGGGCTGACAAGTTCTTTAAAAAACTTCAAATAGAGTTAAAAGATTGGCTGGAAATTGGCAGCACTAAAACTGCCCTGGTATACGGCAAGCCGGAATAAAGCTTTTGCAGATGGAATCTTCTAACAATAGCCCTGTATCTCTCCGGGATTTATTCGTCCAATTTTTTATTGTCGGGGCGGTGAGTTTTGGTGGTGGAATCATTGCCTATGAGCGCATCTTGTTGGTGGATAAGCGTAAATGGTTATCCCCAGATGAATTTATGGCGTATTTGGCAATTAGCCAGACGATGCCTGGACTCAATTCAGTTAACCTTGCTGTATTGGCCGGTGACAAGTTGCGGGGTGCTATTGGGGCAGTTGTAGCTGTATTGGGTTTAATTCTTCCTGGGTCAGTATTTGTTTTGGTCATTGGAATTCTTTACACGAGCAAATCCAATCACTATTTATCTAATCTGATTTTGCCGGGTATTGCTGCGGCTGCTACAGGATTATTGGGTGCTATCACTTACCGTATTGGTGAGGAACATTGGCGTCATGTGAAGTCTTTGTTTTTAATCGTAAGCACTTTTTTCTTAATGAGTATCGCCAAGCTATCTCTTCCGCTTGTTTTATTGGTCATGGCTCCGATAGCAATTTATCTTTATCGGCCTAGTAAAAAGCAATGAGCATATTGATTCAGTTAGCCCTTAGCTTTTCTTTACTATCCATCTTGGCGGTTGGAGGTGGCACTGCTGTTTTGCCAGAAATGCAGAGCATATTGGCGCACCAGTTTGGCGTTGACCATACGCAATTTGTTCACGCATACAGTATTGGCCAGCTGTCCCCTGGGCCTAATATGCTCATGGTACTGATCATTGGCTATCGAATCGCGGGCTTATTGGGGGCAGGTATTGTGCTCCTAGCCTTCTTTTTGCCTTCAAGCATTCTGTGTTTTTATGCTGGGCATTTATGGAGCCGTTTTGGAGAAAGTCCTTGGCGTCGCACAGTTCAAAATGCTTTAGAGCCAGTCTCCATAGGATTAATGGCATCGGGCGTGTATGCAGTTGGCAAAGCTTCGATTTTTAGTTCCGCCACTTTGGTCTTAGCGTTGGTTGCCCTCTACCTCATCCTTAGAACAAAAATAAATCCAGTATTAGTTATTCTTGTTTCGGGATTGATTGGGGCATTGTTTACTTACTTTTCATAGCGAGATGCTTGCTTAAAAGGTCGCTTTAACACCGACCATCAGGCTTCTACCCGGCTGAGGCGCATAGAGCCTAACAGTTTCAGGTGTAGTGGCATAACGAATATCTTGATTAAGCAAGTTACTTAAGCGCAGGTAGCCGGTCCAAGAGACTGATTGGATTTTCTCTGTATAAGAAAGGCCAGCATTGAGCAGGTTATAACTTGGTGTAGGCCCAATCTCAAAACTTGCTAAACGATTTTGTTGAAACGCATGAATGTATGACGCATTCATTTTCCATTCGTTAATTTGGTGGGCAATTTCAGCGCCAAGTCGTGGGGCAGGTTGTAAAGGTAAATTTCCGCCGCTGTTAAAGGTGCCTTGCGAAGCGTCTCCAAAAATTCTGCCGCCTGTACCGTTTTCTTGCCAGTTATAGGTTAGCTCTGCTTCAGCACCTTTTATGGTGGCATTGGCTTGTTGGGAGATAACTACTGGGAAGTTAACATACCCTTCGCCTGTTGCAGTATTGCCGGTGTAGTTGCCGTAGATGTAGTTGGTAAATGCATTTTGATAGATATTGGCCTTCCCTCTAATTAAGCCACTGTTTTTCTGCAGGCCGATCTCAAAATTATGAGAAGTTTCTGTTTGCAGTCCAGAATTACCAACAATGAATGTAGATGTCGCATCATGAGGCCCATAGGCATATAACTCAGGAGCATTTGGCGCCCTTTGAGACTGCGTATAGGTCGCCCCCAGGCCGTAGCCGCGCAAGAACTCCCATAAGCTTCCTGCCGAGTAGGAAAATAAATTAAATTGACGATTTAGCAGTGTAGGGGGGGTGTAGCTCGAGCCCCCAAATGCAATTTCACCTTCTCCAGCAAATACACTAGATTGATTGGGATTTTGACCTACGTTGTTATAGCGCAAACCTAAGCTATTTTTAAAGTCACCAAAGTTACCTTGCTCAACCCAAAATAGCGCATTGGAATTGGTTACAGTTTGGGGGACGATGCTGGAGTTGCCAGATGCAATATCGGTCGCAGTTAATTTTGCGGTAGAGGCTTGTAGCCCATAACTACCTTTCCAACCATTCCACTTTTGGTGATCAAGAACTGCACGCAGTTCGGTAGCATCATTTTTCCAATTTGTTTGCGCTACACCATTATTGTCAAATTCATTATGTACGTAACGGCTATTAGAAATGCTAAATTTGAATGCGGCAAATCCGTCTAAGGGGTCGCGAGTTTCATGTTGAAGGTCATAGCGATTTTGAGATTGCTGAATGAATCCGCCATCAGCAGTAGGAACGCCATAGTTATGGTTAAGGCGTTCAACCGATACTCCCGTATAGCCATGATCTCCAATATAAGAAGCACCAAGCCCTAAGTTATTTTGATCGTTAAAGGAGAAGGGTAGCTTGCCAGAGTAGGGAACGTTTTGCGGCACTCCGGGACTAATTTGCCAGTTGGCATTTGGCCCTCCTAATTCGGCATACCCTGGAATGCCATAGTCATTCGCATTACTAATCGCGGTGTCTAAATGCAAGGCAATAGGTCCTGTAGAACTATCTAGAACAGCGCTAGCAGTCTTTCCTTGATCGACGGTTTCGTAGCTGGTGTTCAGTGACCCCGTTACTTCACCTGGCAAAGAAGTGGCAATTCTGTCATTAATCACATTGATTAGGCCACCACTGGACCCAGAGCCATACATTAATGCCGAGGCTCCTCGTAGGATTTCAATTTGACGAGTGCTATCGAGCGCATTGGCTGTTGCATGGTCTGCTGAGATGCTTGATACATCGCTTACTGAAAGGCCATTTTCTAAAATTTGTACGCGCGCGCCTTCCAGCCCTCGAATTACCGGTCTAGATGCCCCAGATCCAAACCCAGTTGCGGAAATACCCAACTCATTTGATAGGGTGGCGCCTAGACTGCTGCCCAATTTATTTTGCAACTCATCGCCTGACAAAGTTTTGCTAGGGCTGAGTAAGTTGCTTTCTTGATTGGCATTAGATTGAATGACTAGGCCAGTTTCGGGGGTGGGGTCGGCTTGAGCGTAACTAGCCTTGCTCCCGGCGCTAATGCCGATAACAGCGGTCAAAATTAAGGAACTGCGAATACTAAATTTCATACTGAACTCTTTAACTTCTATTGAGGCAATCTCAATAGACGGGCTACACAAAGGAGTCGTCCTTATCGGCGACCTGAATGGGGTTAAAGAGTACGGCTAGGTGGGGCCCTGGATTGGTAAGAAGCCCAAGAAATTTGTGCGGAAGTGATGCTAGAAAGCTGTGAGTTGCTTTTGGTGTAAGGGGTAGCATCTATTGATGCCTGAATATGCGGGGCAATAAAACTGGCTAGGGTTAGCGCATCAAATAAATGACAGGCAGCTGAGCCATGACTGATTGCAGTAGCTGATGGAGTTTTTGAATGTAGCTCTGAATTTGAGCCTTGAAACCCTGCATGGGCGATCCCATGAGTAAGGCCTAAGCATTGAGTTCCCAATAGGCTAAGAGCCAAAATTCCAAAAACCAGCAGGGCTCTGAATTGCTTGTTCAATTTGCTTGTAAGAAGGGCGCCCATGGGGGTGAATCTTACAGGATTTGCCTTAAATGCAGATCTCAGTGTAGAATATCGGTTCCGTCGGAGTGTAGCGCAGCCTGGTAGCGCACCTGCTTTGGGAGCAGGGGGTCCAAGGTTCGAATCCTTGTACTCCGACCACTTTCCTTATAGTTTCATCACATCAGTCCCAGTACACACATACTGCCTATAGCTCAGCTGGATAGAGCAACGCCCTTCTAAGGCGTAGGTCGCACGTTCGAATCGTGCTGGGCAGGCCAACTTCCCTGTTTTATATCTTCTTAGGCTGAGTAATTGACTCTGCTATTGGTTAAATCATAGTCCAGCTTGCCATTGTGCATTGGGCAACCTAGCCGAGCGTGCGTGATCCTTGGTGACTATTGGTAACTTTTAAAATCTTTGATCAAGTGTCGCGAAACGCGACGCTATTGCACTGTCTTGAGAGGTGGCGGTTGAGCACCCCCCTTAGGGCATTGCGGACTCTGAAAATTATGGGATTAGGTGATTATTGGGTCAGAACACGGTCAGAAGCGGCCATTTCCTAAAATGATTTCATATACCTAATGGCCAATACCCGAGTTTGAATAAAGCTATTTTGAATTTCCATATCTCGGCCATATTGCAAAGAAAACCGACCTATATCAGTATAGGCAAGACCACTTAATAAAAACCGTTGAGTATTGACCACATTGTTTTGATACATATTGTTGATTGCAGTTGCCCCGCCGGATACATAAAAATACGATGCCCCAATGGTGAAGATTGAATTGATCTTGTAAATGGGTCCAACTTGAGTGGTGGTTAACGGTTTTTGAGTAAGCGGAGTGTTGGCAAGAGATCCACATGCCGCCGCACATTGACCGTTTCCACCATACCACATGGTATCAACAGCGAGCATTCCATCCAGATTTTCAATAATCGGTTTTTGAAAGCCCATCTGAATATCCATCTTGTATCGATTTTCACCCATATTAAATACTTGGGTATTTGAATAGCTACCAGTAGGAATTATTAAATAGCCAGCAAGCCCAAAGTAGGTTGCGGTGTTTCGATTGGCATAAGGCCAGATGGCTGTGGCTAAGGTGGTATCGCCGATACCGGTACTGGCTGGATAATTAGCAAGAGATCCGGATCCACTTATCGTTCCGTAGGGAAGTTGTGCATAGGAAATCAAAGGGAAACCGCCCGCCGAGTAACTTCTGGCCACCCTTACTATGGCATTGGGATTATCAATAACGGGGTTGGCATAGGGTCTAGAGGAGACGGCAGAACCATTTTTATAGTAGGCGCTATTTTCAGTGTCATAGTAGGACAGCATCAGATAATTTTTATCTGGCGGTGGCGCAACAATATCGTTTGGCTGAAGTTCAATTGCCCATGCTAGCGTAGGGTAGGTTAGGGCGACAATGAAGAATTTTCGGGCCATAGATGACATGGTTAACTTCAATTGCGTCTTGCTATGGTTGCAAATCATCAAATTTGGTTTGTTAATCAGTGTTTATTGATTATTACTTTGTGCTATTTTTTCAATAGAAAGAGCGTATTTTTCGCCATATTTGGTCAGTTCAACAAGATTATTGAGTGATAACTTGATTTTTAAGTTAGAGCGATATAACTTGATGGTTCGAAGTGATAATCCAAGCGTCTGCGCTACCTCATTTTGTTGGTGTCCTTTGGTAAGAAGGAGTAATACTTGGGCCTCTCGCTGAGTAATGGGGATATCAATGATGGTTTGCTCTTGCATTACAGATATCCCAGCAGTATTTTTACTTTGGATATCGCTAAAAGTCTTTTCCAGTACTTTGCTGACTTTTTCGGCACTAAAGGGTTTGAGAATGAAGTCAATTGCCCCTCCATGCCAGGCATCAATCACATCACCTTGATGCGCATTGCCACTCATGAATACGATTGGAAATTCTGTATTCATCTCTCGAATAGCGGATTGTAATTGCACCCCTGTCATCCCTGGCATTTGGAAATCAAGTAGTATGCAGGTGGGCTGACCATCTTCAAGATCAAAGTTTTCAAATGCCTTTAGCAATGCTTCTGCTGAAGAAAAGGATTGAACAGTATATTTACGGGAGAGCCAGGCATGCAATGCCTCTCGCATATCCAGATCATCATCGACCACAATCACCTTTGAGTTTTTCATGACAGATTGCTTTCATTTTTTGCAACGGGAAGCTTAATTTCAAAGGCGGCTCCACCATCGGGACTATTGGATGCGGAAATGTTTCCGTTGTGTTTATCGATAATGATCTTACTGAGCCATAAACCAATCCCCAGACCCTCTTGTTTGCTGGTCTTATGGAGATTGAACATGGTAGAGAGTAAATCTGAAGAGATTCCAGTTCCGCTATCTTGGATGCGGATCCAGGCAAAATCTTCATCTTGCGAAATACTTAGCGTGATTTTTTTATTGGGTAATCCAGAGTGCTCAATGGCATCAATGGCATTATTAAAAAGATTGATGAAGACCTGTTGAAGTTGAATTGCATTGCCTATGGTTATCGGATCCGAGAGATAGATTTTTTCTAAATAAATTCTTTTGGTCTGAAGGGTGGGTTCAATGATTTCAAGCACCTCATTAGCTACCTCTTGCAGATGAATGTGATCAAATTGATGGTTGCCAGAGCCAAAAAGTTGCCTAAGGTTTTTTACTAAATCGGCCAATTTTTCTAGTTGTCGTGAGATTTTATTAAGCGACGCTACTGAGCCTTTATGAGCAGATGGATTCGACTCCATAAGATCGCATTTAATTACCTCGGTTTGCAGGGCAATACTAGTCAGTGGCTGACTGAGTTGATGGGCTAAGGAGTTGGCAAGGGCACTCACGCCCAATGTCCTGTTGGTGGACATGAGTGTTTGCATGAGCTGATTTTTTTCTTGAGATATCTTCACCAAGTTCCAATTGAGAAAATTAGCGTTGTTGGATTCAGGGCTAACCCAGCTAATTCTGAGGGATTGATAGGTGATATAGCGAAATAGACTCAATGCTATATAGAAACCATAAAAAATAATCATCTCAGTGCTGGGATGTCTTGGGGAGATGGGTGCATTCAAAAAATAGCTCAATAGTCGGATGCATGCACAGAGCCCCAGCGTAAACTCCAGTCGCCCAATCCATTTCATAAAAGTGTTGTTATTTAGATCGCAATTATCTGGACTTTTGCATAGATAAAAAGTGCCAAAAGCCAATATAGCGGCTGGGGTATTAAACATGAGGTAAGGTAGTTTTGGATGAATTGCGAATCGACAATATTCAATAAGAACACAAAATATTCCAATAAACGCCAGAGTAGAGAAATAGTGCTTTAAGTTAACGTACCTTGTTAATGAGTAGATGCTAAAAATAATAGAAGCGTCTGATGCTAGAACCAAAAAATTAGTAATGGCAATAGGTATTGCGGTTGCAAAATTTGGCGTGACGTTGGCAAGCGCGACAAGTGGCATTGCGAATAATGTTTGTAACTCTGCATATAAAAAATATTTTGCAGATTGATCAGGTCTGCCTTTAAAAGAAGAATAAAGAATACTTGCTGATCCTAGAGTCATGAGGCCGTAGATCAAGGTGAGGGCGATAGCTGGATTCATGGGTTATTTATAGACGGGTAGGATGTCGTCTGTATTTTATGTGCATGCGCGATATGGAGCATTCGAATTAAATCAATTGGTAAGGGCGATTTAAACGGAACTGTACCTGGGTACAGTGTACCCGTGGACATTGTTGTCACTCGGATATTTGAATACTATGTACCGATCTAAATTTTCTTAGAAATCTACTCCGCATATGAAGCTGCTCGATATTAAAAAAATTGCAATCGTCATGATGGCCTTAGCTGTATCTATTGGCGGCGCTATGATTAATGAGGCTAGTGCCGCAGCAAGTTGTACAGGATCTGTGGCGATGGGCTCAGGAAATGTATCTAACACAGGCGGCGGTCCTACCTGTGTTGCAGTTACAAGTGGGGAGGTAGATGCAAATACTTACTCAATAACAGTGGGGGGCAATTATTCCAGTCTTTCTAGTGGATTTTCTACGGGCAGTAGTTATACGGGAATTACTCTTAACAATAGTGGAGTCATTGGTATTGGGGCTAGCGGGTCGGCCGATGGAGATGCGGTACTCATAAATTCTGGCGGTGGGATTTCTGTTTTAAACAACTCCGGTTCAATAGGTGGCGGGGGTGAAGGCATTGATGTTTACGGCTCATTGGGAGCATTAACCAACACAAGCACTGGAGTGATTGGTTCGGCTGCTGTTGCGACAATTCCCTACGCCTCCGCATACGCAGGAATTCTTGTAAGGTCAGGTGGTGCTATTACCAGTATTGACAACGCTGGATCGATTTTGAGTGGAAGTTCGGGCGCCATTGCCAACCAAGGGGGAGGTATTGGACATATCACAAATGAATCAACAGGAACTATTGGTTCAGTCTCTGCAAGTTATGGTGTTTACAACAGCAGTGGCGGACTGATTACAACGCTGACTAATAATGGTGGCATTAGCGGAACGACTGGAGTTCAAAACAATTCCGGCACAATTACAACGCTGGCCAATGGCGGAACTATCGGCGGGGCTTCGTATGGAATCTATAATAGTAATAATGGAACCATCACCACGCTGACTAATAGCGGAAACATCGCGGGAAGTGGAGTTAGCTCTTACGGAATCTATAATTCTGCAACCATCACCACGCTGACTAATAGCGGAAGCATTTTGGGTGGCGGCTCCATGGGAATCTATAATACTGGAACCATCACCACGCTGACTAATAGCGGAAGCATTGCCTCAAATACTTACGGTATCTATAGCCCCGCAACAATTGTTACTCTCGCAAATGGTCAGGGTGGAAGCACTCCTTTGCGTTATGCTGGTCATCTACCAACTAACTACAACATCATCATCAATAGTCCAACTAGTTATGGTCAATTGGCTGTCACAAGTGGAACAGGCAATACTACTTTCGGAATTTATACTGGATCTACCGTCGCTGCTGGTACTTACCTTGATGTACTGCAAGGCTTTACAAATTTAAGCGCAGTTACTGGCACTACAGGAACCTATAGCTCTCTGACTTATAGCCTTGTTGCCGATACGAGAGTTGGGTATTCTAATGATTGGAATCTGGTGTTTACTGGCTCCTCCGCTACGAATATTTCTGGCACCGGAACAATCTATCAATCCTCTAATTTGGGAACCTCAGTTAATCCCGTCTTTGATGGCGGCACACTCCAAGTTTCTGGTGCAGGAACAATAGCTAATAACTTTACGGTTAACGCCAACAATGGAGTGATCGATCAAAACGGTTCAGCTTCTATTTTTTCTGGTGTGATCTCTGACGCGGTAAGTGGCACCCCTGGGTCTATGACTATTACCAATACCAGCAATAATGGTGGTTCAGTTACCTTTACCGGCAACAATACCTATACTGGTTCAACCACCATTAATAGTGGTGCTACCTTAGCTCTAGCCGGCACGGGTTCAATAGCCCAATCGAGTGGCGTTGCTAATAACGGCAGCTTTGACATCTCCAACACAACAAGCGGCGCAACCGTTAAAGCGATCTCTGGTACAGGCGCTACAAACTTAGGAGCGCAAACGCTTACCGTCTCTAATGCCACGGGTAACTTGTCTGGAGTTGTAGGTGGTACTGGTGGCCTGAACATCACCGGCGGTACTCAAACTCTCTCAGGTAATAACACCTTTAGCGGTGGCGTCCAAGTGCAATCTGGCGCTTCTTTAATTATCCCCGCTGCAAGTGCTTTAGGCTCTGGTACCTTAGCCTTAGTAGGAAGTAACTTAATTCCTGCAACCTTAGGTATTACCGGTACTACGACAATTGCCAACGCGATTACGGTAGCTGGTGATCCTGTTTTTAATATTACTTCTGGTACAACCACAACGGTCGCTTCCCCAATTACCGATGGTGGTGTTGCTGGTGATGTGGTTGTCGCAGGTGGCGGTACATTAAATTTAACTGCTGCAAATACCTATACCGGCTTAACAGCCATCGGCACAGGATCAACCTTGGCTCTAACGGGCAATGGATCGATTGCTCAATCTAGAGCTGTGACCAATAACGGCACCTTTAATGTTTCTGGTAAGACAGGTAATGTCTCTGTCGCTAGCTATAACCAAGGCTCTACTGGTTCCTTGGTTATGGGTTTTGCCCCTACCAATAATCAACGGGTTAATGTTGCAGGTGCTGCGAGCTTATCTGGGTCTTTGAGCTTGGTTGCTAGTGGAGGCACTTACTCAGCAGGTAAATACACCTTACTAACTGCCAACGGAGTCAGTGGAACCTTTGGAGCCTTTAGCTCGAACTTAAGCAACTACACCAACTTGGCTTATTCATTGGGTTATGACGCCAATGATGTTTACCTTAATCTCTTTAGTAATGGCCCTTCGACTGTAAACACCCAAGCCTCCCTGCAAAACAGTGCTCAAGCATTACAAAGCACCTACACACTACAAAACTCTGTTCTAGCCAATAGCTTTTCCTATGACTGTAATGAGTTTGGGGTAAACAATATCTGTATCTCTGCAGGCGGTCGTAATACGGCTGTCTCAGCAGCCAATGGGTTAAATAACACTAGCGCTTTATTAATTGCTGCTTATCGTGTATTACCTTCAATACGGGTTGGTGCTTATGCTGACCAGAACCTCTCGATGAACAATGGTGGCAGTACGGTCAACCTAGGTAACAACACTCCTGTGATTGGCCTCTTTGGTGCCTGGAATGAACGCTTAGATGGCACCGGTACTGAAGTGAAAGTGACCGCTGCCTATGGTCAAAAGAATGCGACTGTCACCCGTGGAGTGGTGGGAACAGGTTCTACCGCTTCCGAAGCGGGCACAGGCTCCTCTCAGTTAAATAGTCAAGGAGCCCAGTTAACCGCCAAGTACGGCTTTGCTGTATTACCAGAAGTCATTGTTGCTCCATACGCTGGTATCCGCTATACGCAAAACAATATGGGTGGCTATACCGAAGGCTCTTCTTCTACTGTCACTGCACCATTAACTTACTCAGCGCTCAATACCAATGCCACAACGGCTTTAGCGGGAGTAGGGGCGTCATATAAGTTCATTCCAAAAGCCGGTGTATTTGGTAGTGTTGGTGTAGAAACCGATACCAATACTGCTAATGGTACTTACTCTGCTACTGGAGTTACAGGCTTAACACCAATTAACTTTAATGCCAATCCCGTTAAGACTCGTCCTACAGCAACATTGGGTGCTTACTACGATGTAGAGAAGAATCAACGTGTTGGCATTAATGGCATCTACAGGCAAGAGCCTTACCAAGGAGTATCAACTACTACCGTAATGGCAACATATACGATTGGGTTGTAAGTAATCGTTTTGTTTAGCCTTAAAAAAAGAGACCTGCTTGATGTTTAAGCAGGTTTTTTGTTGACCTATTTTCATGAAAATTATTCTTAAATAATTCAGGTCGCCCAAACTCTAATTCGAATTTAAGCTAACCAGTGTCACGTAACGAGACACTTGTCATGAATAATTTATCGCTGTTATTTGCCTCCACCACCACCGAACCAGAACCCGAGCCATTAAAACTACTTGATGGCCATCTGACCCTCTATAAAAGACCCACAAGTCATCAATGGCAATGTCGCTTTAAGCTCGCTACAGGTGCTTGGCATTCCGCTAGTACTGGTTCAGACCAAGTGGCTGAAGCCACGACTCAAGCCATTGCTATATATGAGACCGTTAAGGTCAAGATAGCCAGTGATTTAGCCATTAAGACGAAGACTTTTCGCCAATTGGCCACGCAAGAGCTAGCTATGGCTGCCCGGGTAGTTCAGGCCAATCCCAATAAACGAACCCATGTGGATTACATTCATATCTATACCAAGTACCTAATCCCGTTCTTTGGTAATTATCAAATTAATGACATTACCCAGGAGATGGTAGATGACTATGTAGCTTGGCGCATATCTAAGATGGGTAAAAATCCCAAGACCTATACCCAAAGACGACACGCGGGTCTATATAAGCGAGTCATTGAACGAGCCAGGGACCAGGGCTTAATTCACCGACATAGAACCATACCTTTATTGGAAGTCGCTGCCGATAGGGCGGAGATTAGACCAGCCTTCAATCAGCAGGAGGTCGACTACTTACAGGAATACATGCGGGATTGGGAACGCTTTGGTCGTAATCAGCGCAGTAACCACATGAGAAGACTTTGCCGAGTCTATGTAGAGTTTTTATTAGGAACAGGCATAAGACAGGGAACCGAGAGTATGCCAATTCGTTGGCGTAGCCTGCAATGGCATTGGATAGGGGAAAGGCGGTACTTAAGAGTCTGGGTATCTGGCAAGACTGGCCCCAGGTATTTGATTGCCC
>Ga0364914_10072_pt2 | contig 27550 bp, 20 predicted proteins | sample ExccelJu500001D3_3_FD_206954 | JGI IMG/M metagenome (GOLD analysis project Ga0364914, IMG submission 206954) | Enriched cells from Trout Bog Lake Hypolimnion, Wisconsin, USA - BchlTB.June25.5000.01.D3 | ecosystem: Environmental > Aquatic > Freshwater > Lake > Hypolimnion/Profundal zone | place... | reverse complement strand
ACACCGGCAGCAGCTTCAGGTAGGCGCACTGTGGGTGGTGCTTACCCTTATCTTCGAGTTCACTCTCGGCTTCTTTTTCGGATATTCGCTGGATCGCATCCTTTCTGACTACAACATTGTTCAAGGCGGATTGATGGTGTTCGGCATATTGTTTATGCTTTTTTCTCCAGCCTTTGCAGCCAAAGCGCGGGGTTTGAACGAGAATATCGGCGGAAAGTGAATTTAATACCATCCTCTCAGTTTCATAGCATCTGCAACTCGTTTGACAGCAACAATGTACGCAGCCAGACGGTTATGGACCTTATAGGTCTGGCTCGTTTGCTGCACAGCCAGAAATGCAGTTTTCATTTTGTTTTCGAGGCGTTGATGAACCTGTTCCTCATCCCAATAGTATCCGTAAGCGTTCTGTACCATTTCAAAATATGAAACGGTTACGCCTCCTGCATTGCAGAGGAGGTCGGGAATGATATAAATACCTTTATTATAAAGAATGGCGTCGGCTTCCGGGGTGATTGGTCCGTTTGCAAGTTCTGCGATGATTTTCGCCCTGATATCAGGAGCATTTGTCTTTGTTATAACCGAATCAAGGGCTGCAGGAAAAAGAACTGCCACATCAAGTTCAAGAAGTTCTTTGTCTGAAATAGCAGCAGCCCCTGGAAAAAAGGTTACCGAACCAGTCTTTTTTTTATGTGCCATGAGCGCGTCATAGAGAAATCCATCCGGGTTATAAATGCTTCCTGATGAATCTGAAACTGCAATCACTTTCATTCCGAGAAGTTGAATGGCAAGCTTATGGGCGTTAGAACCAGCATTGCCGTAACCCTGGATTGCAGCTCTTTCTCCAGCAAGGTTCAAACCCAGCGTTTCCGAGGCATTCCGTACGCAATAAATGCCACCTCTTGCCGTGGCATCACCTCTTCCCGCAGAGCCGCATAGTGCGAGAGGTTTTCCGGTGATGACCCCGAACGTGTTCTTGCCCTGCATGATGGAGTATTCATCAGCCATCCAGCCCATAATTTGTGACGTTGTGTAAACATCCGGGGCTGGAATGTCCTTTTCAGGTCCGAGAAAGCTTCCGAGCTGGCGAATGTAGGCACGAGATAAACGTTCAAGTTCACTGGTTGACATGGTTTTCGGATTGCAGATAACTCCACCCTTTCCTCCACCGAGGGGAAGATCCATGACCGAGGTTTTCCAAGTCATCCACGAAGCCAATGCTCTTATAGTATCAATAGTTTCATCAGGGTGAAAGCGGATTCCTCCCTTGTTCGGCCCTCTTGCATCATTATGCTGTACACGGAACCCTTGAAAAATTTTAGTTCGGCCGTTATCCATTTTAACAGTCATAGTGACATGGAGTTCCCGTAAAGGGCGGCGGAGAAGTTCATAAGCAGCAGGGTCGAGCTCAATGATGGCAGCCGCTTCTTCAAGCTGCTTCTGAGAGGTGTTATAAGATGTTTGTGCGGATTGGGGTATCTGTATCATAAAAATAGTTGCCGAGGGTGCGAAGGTTTTTTTAATCAATGGTAAAACTGCCCTTGTAGACGATTTTTGCAGGTCCGGTGAGGAATACCTCATCCATTGCCTCATTGAACTGAACATCAAGGATATCTCCGCTCTTCACAGTGACGTGTACCGTTGTACCTGAAGTTTTGTCAAGCCGATGGCTTATCAAGGCTGCCGCAACCGATCCCGTGCCGCAGGCAAGGGTTTCATCTTCCACCCCGCGTTCAAACGTACGGATAGAAAGAGAGTTAGGAGCAGTGATCTCAATAAAGTTGACGTTGGTGCCTTCAGGAAAAATATCGGTTCGGTGCCTTATGGCTCGTCCGGTTCCGGTAACACTTGCGTTGTGCAGGTCTGGGGTAAAAATAATTACATGCGGCGAGCCGGTATTGACAGTGTGGCAGACCAGCCCCTCAATTACCATATTGTTCCGGAACTCTTTTGGGACAAGCATCCTTAGTCTGACGGTCTCTGCCGCTGTAATCCATGCATCATATCGGTTGCTGTTTGCTTCAAAGACATAGCCGTTGAAGGACGAGGCGGGAATTCCTAAGGTGAACGCAAAATATGCAGCACACCTTCCTCCGTTTCCGCACATTGATCCAGGATAGCCATCGGCGTTGAAGTATTTCATACTGAAAGCATGTGCAGAGGATGGTTCTATGAGAATAAGACCATCAGCACCTATCCCTGTTCTTCGGGTGCATAACATATTGATCTGCTCCGGAGAAAATTTTATGGACAGGTCTCTGTTGTCGATAACAATAAAGTCATTGCCCGCACCGGACAATTTGCTGAACGTGATCTCCATAGGGTTACAAATATGCCGGATTTAGAAATTTTACTTTGCAGTACCGTGTTCGAAAATGCTTGAAGCAAGTGCTTTCATGCTGTATAATAAAACAATAGCGCATGAAAGCGCCTGTAAAACTATTTATTATTAAATAAATTTTCTTATTTTAGTCAAGGGTATACCAGTTGATTTGTTTGGGTAATTGCCTTTCTTCTTAAGTTGACTTTTAAGGTTTTTTCTATAGATTTTGAAAGTAATCATATGCATTGCGTTACAGGATAGATAAAAGGATGCTGTTTTTTGGCTGCTTTTCTCCCACATACTGCCGCTCGGCTGTATTGTAAGTTATAACGCAACGGTTTTCTTTTTGGTTTCTTTAACATGAAATAGGTCCAAACAAAGGAGAGAATACAATGGCTGAACAAGTGAATCCGGCAGGAGTCAAGCCAAAGGGCACTGTCCCACCTCCCAAGGGGAACGCTCCTTCTCCGAAGGTGAATGGTGCTCCAGGTGCGCCATCGGTTATCAAGGAGCAGGATGCGTCAAAAATGAGGAGATTTCTGTTCCAGCGAACAGAAACGCGCTCAACAAAGTGGTATCAGATTTTTGATACCGAGAAGGTTGATGACGAACAAGTCGTCGGAGGTCATCTCGCGCTGCTTGGAGTGTTGGGTTTCCTTATGGCAATCTACTACATCTCAGGGATTCAGGTTTTTCCTTGGGGTGCACCAGGTTTCCATGACAACTGGTTCTATCTGACTATCAAACCAAGAATGGTTTCTCTTGGTATTGATACCTACAGTACGAAAACAGAGGATCTTGAATTTGCAGCCTCAAAACTTATAGGCTGGGCGTTATTTCACTTTCTTTCTGGTTCCATCCTTCTTTTCGGTGGATGGCGTCACTGGACGCACAATCTCACGAATCCTTTTACCGGACGTGCCGGTAATTTCCGTGATTTCAGGTTCCTTGGCAAGTTTGGTGATATAGTATTCAGCGGAACGAGTGCGAAAACCTACAAGGATGCGCTTGGACCACACACTATTTATATGTCGCTCCTTTTCCTTGGCTGGGGCTTGCTGATGTGGTTGGTGCTCGGGTTTGAACCTATTCCCGATTTCCAGACCATCAATTCAGAGACCTTTATGTCTTTTGTGTTTTTTATCATCTTTTTTGCTCTTGGTATCTACTGGTGGAACAATCCTCCGAATGCGGCCATCCACTTGAATGATGATATGAAAGCTGCCTTTTCAGTTCACCTGACAGCAATCGGCTATATCAACATCGCACTCGGTGTTATTGCCTTCGTTGCTTTCCAGCAGCCTTCATTTGCCGCTTACTACAAGGAACTCGACAACCTTGTCTTTTATCTGTATGGTGAGCCGTTCAACAGGGTGAGCTATAATTTCGTTGAGGAAGGCGGTAAGATTATATCTGGTTCAAAGGAATTTGCTGATTTTGCTCCTTATGCCATTCTTCCAAAAAATGGCCACTCTTTCGGTATGGCAAGAGTTGTTATTAATCTTATTACCTTCAACCATATCATCTGCGGCGTTCTCTATGTTTTCGCCGGTGTCTACCATGGTGGTCAGTATCTCCTTAAAATTCAGCTTAACGGCATCTACAACCAGATCAAGTCTATCTGGATTACTAAAGGACGTGATCAGGAAGTTCAGGTTAAAATCCTTGGTACAGTAATGGCTCTCTGTTTTGCCACTATGCTTTCGGTTTATGCAGTAATCGTCTGGAATACAATCTGCGAGCTGAATATTTTTGGTACGAATATCATGATGTCTTTCTACTGGCTGAAACCTCTTCCGATTTTCCAGTGGATGTTTACTGATCCAAGCATCAATGACTGGGTAATGGCTCATGTTATTACAGCCGGTTCGCTCTTCTCGCTGATCGCACTTGTTCGTATTGCATTCTTTGCACATACCTCACCACTTTGGGATGATCTTGGTCTCAAGAAAAATTCCTACTCTTTCCCGTGTCTTGGCCCGGTATACGGCGGAACTTGCGGCGTATCGATTCAGGATCAGCTGTGGTTTGCAATGCTTTGGGGAGTCAAGGGTCTTTCTGCAGTCTGCTGGTATATTGACGGTGCATGGATCGCTTCCATGATGTATGGTGTTCCAGCTGCTGATGCAAAGGCATGGGATTCCGTTGCAGGACTTCACCATCATTATTCAGCCGGTATCTTCTACTATTTCTGGACGGAAACCGTGACGATTTTCTCAAGTTCACACCTTTCGACCATTCTTATGCTTGGACATTTGATATGGTTTATCAGCTTTGCTGTATGGTTTGAAGATCGTGGTTCACGCCTTGAAGGTGCAGACATTCAGACCAGAACCATCCGTTGGTTTGGCAAGAAGTTCCTTAACAGAGATGTTGAGTTCAGGTTCCCGGTATTGACCATATCAGATTCCAAGATGGCAGGTACGTTCCTTTATTTTGGCGGAACCTTTATGCTGGTATTTCTTTTCCTGGCCAATGGGTTTTACCAGACTGATGCGCCGCTTGCTCCAACTGTCAGTGATGCATCTGTATCTGGTCAGGTTATGCTGACTCAGGTTGTTGATTATCTGTTGAAGCTGATTGCTTAATTCCGATCATACACGAAGGAGCATTGAGGCTCCTTCGTGTATGATATTTTTGATACCCAAGTTTACCATGTAATTAAAGAGGAGGGTTTTTATGGCCGATCCTGTACGACAGCCAGATATAGTGTCACCACCTGCAGCCAAAGCACCACCTGCCGCCCCGAAAGCGGTAGCACCGGCAGCAAAGCAGGCACAGGCAAAACCAAAAGAGGCTCCGCAGAAACAAACGGGGAAGCCTCGACTTGCATCACTGAATACAAATCTCGGGAGAAGCGGTGTACGTCAGGAATCTGCTCTTCCGGTAAAAAAGGTTGCTCCGAAACCTGCACCTGGGGCTAAGCCTGCACCAGGAGCCAAGACGGCGCCAGGTGCAAAACCGGCAGCACCTGCGGCAAAGGGATCGCCTGGCGCACCAGCTGCTCCAGCACCAGCAGTCGGGGCTCAACCTGTTGCGAAAAAGGCAGCACCAAGAGCAAAGTCCCACTATTTTATTATTGAGAACCTCTGTGTGGGATGTGGACTCTGTCTTGACAAGTGCCCGCCGAAAGTCAATGCCATTGGTTACAAGTTCTATGGAGACGTTCAGGAAGGCGGGTTCAGGTGTTATATTGATCAGGATGCCTGTATTTCCTGTTCTGCCTGTTTTTCTGCAGATGAATGTCCTTCGGGAGCATTAATCGAAGTGCTTCCTGACGGTGAGGTGCTTGACTTTACCTATACACCACCTGAAAGGCTTGATTTTGACCTCAGATTTCTCCACAGATTTCACAGGGAAGCGAGATAGGACAAGCAGGCTTCTCATGTTATTGACAATATTTTTTTGAAAGCATTGCTTAACTGAAGCAATGCTTTTTTTTTGAAGATCTTAATCTGCCATGTTGGAGCAAAACAACGCAGGATTGAACAATCTGGAATTCAGGCTCAGTGAAGAAACAGACTCTGCATCCAAGGCGCTGATTATTATACCCACCTACAATGAGGCTGATAATATAGCAAGGTTGTTGAGCGACCTTGCAGGACTCTATCCATCCTCTGTTGATATCCTTGTTATAGACGACAACTCGCCTGATGGAACCATAGATATTGTCCGTTCAATGCAAGCAACTATGAGAATGCTGCATGTTATCAGGCGGGAGAGAAAATTAGGGCTGGGTACAGCATATATTAGCGGTTTCCATTATGCCATGCAGAAGGGCTACCAATACATTATAGAGATGGATGCTGATTTTTCGCATGATCCTTGTGAAGTTCAGCGCTTTCTCAATGCCATGAAGGGAGCGGATCTGGTTATAGGATCCCGATATATGAACAATACGGTTAATGTTGTTAACTGGCCGCTTGGCAGGTTAATTCTATCAAAAATGGCCAGTATTTATACGCGGTTTATTACTGGTATGCCTGTTGACGATCCGACAAGTGGTTTTAAATGCTTCAGTATAGAAGTATTGCGTGCCCTTGATCTTGCAATTGTTAACTCGCAAGGGTATTCATTTCAGATTGAGATGAATTTCAGGGTTTGGAAGAAAGGGTTTTCCATTAAAGAAATTCCTATTGTATTTATTGACAGATCGGTAGGGAAATCAAAAATGACCAGAAAAAACATACGTGAGGCGATCTGGATTGTGTGGTGGCTTAAAATAAAGTCAATGTTCGGTTGTCTATAAATCAAGATGCCTTGACATTTGTCGGATATAATAGGAAAAGCCCCGGAAAGTTCGGGGCTTTTCTGGACACAATGTTAAGATTCTTTTGCTTCTTTTGCTGCGATGATCTGATGAGCGATATCTGGCGGTGCCTCTTCATAATGGCTGAAATGGTATGAGTACCGTGCCCTGCTCTGGGTCAGTCGTGTAAGGGCATGATGGAATGCAGTCAATGCTGCCTGAGGTATAAGCGCTCGGATAATCTGCAATCTCACATCGGAATCCATGCCAAGAATTTTTCCACGTCTGCTGGAAATGTCACCGACTATTTCACCTGTATACTGTTCCGGTGCATTGACAGTCAAGGAGTAAATCGGTTCCAGCAGAAATGGTCTGGCTTTATCGAATGCATTTTTGAAGGCCATGCTTGCTGCGATTTTAAAAGCAAATTCAGAACTGTCCACAGGATGGAATGAGCCGTCATACGCAACAGCCTTAAGATCTACTACAGGATAACCGGCAAGAATGCCTTTTTCAATAGATTCGCGAAGTCCTTTTTCAACAGCAGGCAGATAGCGTGTCGGGACAACTCCACCCACAACCTCGCTTGCGAAAATAAAGCCGGTGTCGCGTGCCAATGGTTCCAGCCTTACCCAGACATCACCATACTGTCCACGTCCACCTGATTGTTTTTTATATTTTCCTTGGGCGGATGATGTCACGCGAATAGTTTCGCGGTATGGAATTTTGATAGGTGCAATCTCTACCTTGACGTTGAACTTTGCCTGTAAACGGCTGATAATGATATCAAGGTGGGTTTCACCAAGAGTTTTTAAAATGGTCTGGTTGAATTCAACGTCATGGTGGATGGTAAAACTTGGATCCTCTTCATGCAGATGGTGAAGACCTGCGGAAATTTTATCTTCATCCCCCTGGGTAACAGGAATAATAGCAGTTGCAAGCATAGGTACAGGAAAAATAATGGGGCTTATCCTGCAACTGGTACCTTTGTCGGCAAGGGTATCATTAGTATGAGCATCTTTGAGTTTGACAACCATACCAATATCTCCGGCAAGCAATTTGTCAACTGGGTTTTTTTTCTGTCCAATAATAGTGTATACCTGACCAGGCTTTTCAAGTTGTCCGGTCTGGACATCTATCAGTTCATGACCTGTTTCCAGATGGCCTGAGTAGACTCTGAGATAGGAAATTTCACCGACTCGCGGTTCGGACATTGTTTTGAAAATAAAAGCAACCGTCGGGCCCTCAGGGTCTGGCTGAAGAAGGTTTCTGGTGTCATCAGCGGTACAGATCGAATGCTCGGGACCGCGTTCAATCGGAGATGGACAAAGGTTGACAATGGCATTCAGCAGCCGTTCTGATCCTATGAGATGAAGGGGTGATGTGCAGAATACAGGAAAAAAAGTTCTGCTGACCAGTGCTGATTTAATTCCAGCCCTGAGTTCATCCTCAGTAAGGGTTCCAACGTCAAAAAACTTGTTCATCAGCTCCTCATCAGTTTCAGCAATTGCCTCAACCAGCTGCTGATGCAGATCTTCTGCTTGTTTCAGATGGAGGTCGGGGATATCGGAGATGATCATGCCTCCGGTTTTGTCGGGGTTGAAGGTTAGTTGCTTCATCAGCAGGACATCAATAAGTGTATGGTGGCCGATACCCTCTTCAGCAGGAAACTGTATAGGGGTAACAAGATTGCCGAAATGATCTCTGAGGCCCTGTACTGTAGCGTTGAAGTTGGTTCGGTCGGCATCAAGTTTGGTTAAAATGAATATAGTAGGTTTATAGTACTCCTTGGTATACTCCCAAATCGTATCAGTACCGACCTCTACACCGGATGCTGAGTTTACAGTAATCAGTACGGTATCGGCAACCCGCATTGCTGATTTTACATCACCGTGAAAATCAAGCAGGCCGGGAGTATCGATAATATTTATTTTACGGTCATTCCAGAATCCATGGATAAGGCTGGTGTTGAGGCTGTGTTTTCTTTGAATCTCATCAGAAGAGTAATCGGATATGGTGTTTCCTTCGTCAATACTTCCGAGGCGATTGATAACGCCCATAGTCAAGGCAAGTGATTCTGTGAGCATGGTCTTGCCACTGCCGGCATGACCTGTAATGACGATGTTTCGCAATTGATCCGGTTGGACGGCTTGCATAGCAGAACTCCTTTATTGGATTAAAAATGGCCTTGTATGCCACTGAATACAAAATACACGGTTGCTGATTTCGTTGAACGAAAACAGCTTAACATATAATTAACAAAAAAAAGTCTTATTTGCTGTGATTTCAACAATGAAATGGAAGGGAAAAAAAGATATATTTTCAAATTATGGCAGAACAGCAATTCCCTATCGCTTCCATTGCGTGTTCAAAGCATAGAACAACTATAAATATATTTTGATATGCCTATTATTACGAAAATTCTTGCCCGGCAGATCCTTGATTCAAGGGGAAATCCTACGGTTGAGGTGGATGTATACTCTGAAAGTTCATTCGGTCGTGCCGCAGTTCCAAGTGGTGCATCGACAGGTATTCATGAAGCTTCTGAACTCAGGGACGGAGATGCAAATGTCTATATGGGCAAGGGAGTACTTAAGGCCGTTGAAAACGTCAATACGGTGATCAACGATGCTTTGACAGGAATGCTGGTGACTGAACAGCAGGAAATCGATGAAGCGTTGATTACACTTGACGGAACACCAAACAAATCCCGGCTTGGTGCAAATGCACTTCTTGGTGTTTCACTGGCCTGTGCAAAGGCTGGCGCTGAATATACCGGACTCTCTCTTTTCCGATATATTGGCGGTACAATGGCTAACACCCTTCCTGTGCCGATGATGAATGTTCTTAACGGTGGTGCCCACGCAGATAATACTGTTGATTTTCAGGAATTCATGATCATGCCGGCAGGGTTCAATACATATTCTGAAGCTCTGCGTTCCGGAGCAGAAACTTTTCATGCCCTCAAGGCTTTACTTAAAAGCAAAGGGTTGAGCACATCGGTGGGTGATGAAGGTGGTTTTGCACCTAATCTGCGATCAAACGAAGAGGCGATTGAACTTGTTATTGATGCAATTGGCAAGGCCGGTTATAAAGTTGGTTTGCCGACTGATAAAGGCGGGCTTGGAGATGCACAGGTCATGATTGCCCTTGATCCGGCAAGTTCCGAATTTTATGATAGTCAAAAGAAAAAGTATGTTTTCAAAAAGTCATCAAAACAGGAGCTCACCTCTCTTCAGATGGCTGAATACTGGGAAAAATGGGCCAGCGACTACCCGATTATTTCAATCGAGGATGGTATGGCTGAAGATGACTGGGAAGGCTGGAAAATTTTGACTGACAAGATCGGTTCAAGGGTTCAGCTTGTTGGTGATGATCTTTTTGTTACCAACAGTAAAAGACTGAAGGACGGTATTGGACGAGGCGTAGCCAATTCAATTCTTATCAAGGTCAACCAGATCGGGACGTTGACCGAAACGCTTCAGGCAATTAATCTTGCAAAATCCAATGGGTACACATCTGTCATAAGTCATCGCAGCGGTGAAACCGAGGACAGTACCATAGCACAGATTGCTGTTGCAACCAATGCTGGTCAAATCAAGACTGGCAGTCTGTCGCGTTCAGACCGTATGGCAAAGTACAATGAACTGCTGCGTATTGAGCAGGAACTTGGCGATCAGGCCCGATACCCGGGCAAAAACACTTTCAGGGTATAAAGAATTTTAATAGAAGCTCGTTTCACTCAGGTTTTCCTTGTTGCACGGTAGCTGCTGTATCAACGGCAGCACCTGGCAACACAAAGCGTTATGATGCGTGAAAAAAATTATCGATAGAATCTGGGAGTATATTCGTTTAAACCCTAAAAAGTTTTTTTTTCAGGTGGCGTTTATTCTCTTCTTATTCTGGATTTTTTTCGATGATTATGGTGTCCTGAAAAGAATACGTATGGAAGCCGAATACCGCACGCTGCTTGAGCAGGATAAAATAGAGCAAAAAAAGATTCTTGATAATGAGCTGCGCATACAGCATGCCCATGAGCCGGACAGTATCGAAAAAGCTGCAAGGGAAAAGTATAATTATCGAAAACCAGGTGAAACCCTGTTTATCATCAGATCGCATTAGTTTTTATTCAACAGTTATACAATGTAATGTATCAGTACCGCCGTCGTTTAACCCGGGAAGTTTCATTCGGCTCCATTTTTTTAGGAGGGTATCAGCCGATAAGGGTTGAGTCCATGACCAATACGCATACCATGGATACTTTGGCCACCGTGGAACAGTGCAGGAAACTGTATGAAGCCGGTTGTGAAATTATCCGCCTTACTGTTCCAACCGAGAAGGATGCTGAAAATCTCAGAAACATACGTGACAAGCTCCGTCGTGACGGCATTGATACTCCACTTGTTGCCGACATTCATTTTTCAGCACGCGCTGCACTCAAGGCAGTTGAATTTGTTGAAAATATTCGCATTAATCCCGGTAATTATGCGGTCCGGCAGAAGTTTTCCAACAATGAATATACTGAAGACGAATATCTGCAGGAACTTGATCATGTCCGGTTAGAATTTTTACCGTTGGTTGAAAAAGCCCGACAGAATGGCGTTTCGATGAGAATAGGCACCAATCATGGTTCTTTGTCAGACCGGACTGTCAGTCGCTATGGGAATTCGCCTGAAGGCATGGTTGAAGCTGCACTTGAGTTTGCCAGGATCTGTGAGGGGGTTGGATATCACGATATTCTTTTTTCAATGAAATCGTCTAATGTCCGGGTGATGATTCAGGCATACAGGCTGCTTGTTCAGAAGGGTGATGCAGAGCTTCTTCATGCCTATCCTCTGCATCTTGGGGTGACTGAAGCAGGAGATGGCGATGAGGGTCGAGTAAAATCGGCCATGGGCATTGGGGCGCTCCTTGAAGATGGTCTTGGTGATACGATCAGAGTCTCCCTGACAGAAGATCCTGTTCATGAAGTGCCTGTGGGTTTCGCGATTGTTAAAAAGTATAACGACTTTCATCTTATCAAAGGTGACAGCGGGCATCTCCCTCTCAAGCATGTTGTTGAAAGCCGTAATCAGAAGACGGTCATCAATCTTTCCTCCAATGAACCGCAGCCCTTCAATCCTTATAGCTATAAACGCAGGGTTTCCGCACAGCTTTCAATTGCAGGTCTTGCTGTTGGGGGAGACAATGTACCGAAAGTTGAAACTGAAGTTCATGCTTCGCTCACGGAATTTGAATCGGTTTTAAAAGAGGTTGTGCAGCGTCTTGCACCAGAAGCGCACCCTGACGCCATTCGTTCCGAGTTCGTTTCTGTTCGCGTAAACACTTCGGCAGACATTGAACTGCTTGATGATTTACTTGTTTCCCTTGGAAATGCCCGGCACTTTATTGTTGCATCAACAAGCGATGCATCACTTGCCCTGCAACTGCTCGATAAAGTTTCTAAAGTCAGGCTTGATGTTATTGAGGGAGAACAGCTGGGAGTTGATTTTCTGAAGCATCTCGGCAATGATCAGGCTGGAGCTTTGGAGCTTTGCTTTATGCATGAGCATGCTGGGTCATCAGTTCCTGCTGAGGTTCTTGCCCGTCTTGCGGCAAAACTTCGGAAACAGGGTGTTCAGCGCCTGTTGTTTTCGATTATCACGAAGAATACCGTTTTTGCCTATCGCAGGCTTGTTCAGGCATTTAACACTTTATCCCTCGATTATCCCCTTGTTGTACGCTTCAGGGGAGATAGTTCAAAGAGACTTGAGAGTTTTATAGGCAGTTCGATTCAGACAGGGACACTTTTTTGTGACGGCATTGGCGACATTCTTTCGCTTGATACCGGACTTTCTGCTGCTGATGAGATTAATCTGGCATTCAATATTCTTCAGGGTGCAAGAATCAGAATGTCCAAAACCGAATTTATTTCCTGCCCCGGCTGTGGAAGAACCTATTTCGAGCTTGAAAAAGCAACAGCAGCAATAAAAGAAAGGACTTCCCATCTTAAAGGTTTGAAGATTGGGATTATGGGCTGTATTGTTAATGGTCCCGGAGAGATGGCTGATGCTGATTTCGGCTATGTTGGAGCAGGAAAAAACAGAATCAGTCTTTACGTCGGCAGGGAGTGTGTGGAAGAAAATATTTCTGAACAGGATGCCGTTGATTGTCTCATAGGGCTTATCAAAGAGCGGGGGAAATGGGTTGATCAGGCGTAAAGCATCGATACGATTTCATGACAGCATTATAACCGGGTGCCTTTGATATCGTTATGTTTTATACGTTGATAACCGGGGCTTCCATGGGGATCGGTGAGGCTTTTGCCAGAGAATTTGCTCGTACTGGCCGTAACCTCATACTCGTTGCCCGTTCAGGTGACAGATTGCAGGCACTTGCTGAAGAGCTGCGGCAGACGAGGAGTGTTGCGGTGGAAGTTTGTGTTGAAGATCTGAGCGATACAGAAAGTCTTGGCCGGATTTACGATTTTTGTGGTCTCATGAAGGCGGATGTTGATTTTCTGATCAATTGTGCCGGATTATCCTGCGCAGGGGATTTTGCAGTAATACCCTATAAAAAACTCGAAGAGATCATCATGGTCAATGTCATGGCAACTGCCAGGCTAACCCGCCTGTTTCTTAAAGAAATGGTCGTACGACAAAACGGCTGCATTATTAATGTTGCTTCTTTAGGTGGCCTTCAGGGTGTTCCGGGGCTTGGACTCTATACAGCAACAAAGTCATTTATCATAACGCTGACCGAATCTCTTCACGAAGAACTGAACGGGACAGGAGTTAAAATTGTAGCGGTTTGTCCCGGTTTTATCAATACAGGTTTTTTTAAACATTCCGGCCACAATGCGGCAAATCTCCGTTTACCGATGTACGGAACAGATGTTGTTGTCAAAGCAGCAATTAAAGGCTTGAAGCAAAACCGTATACGGATATTTCCCACGTTAATCGATAAAATGCTGGCTTTTTCGCAAAGACTGGTGACGAGAAGTGTCGTAATACGGGTTGCTGGTTTTTTTGCAGCGGTAAAGGATAATTAATATATTAATCCTTTTTTTCTTTGTATTTTATTAAGCTCTCATTATATTACCAGCCCTGTTTTTTGAGTTTGAGCCGCTGGTGTAGCTCAATTGGTAGAGCAGCTGATTTGTAATCAGCAGGTTGCGGGTTCGAGTCCCATCACCAGCTCTGAAAATCAAGGGTAGGTAGCGAAGTGGTTAAACGCAACAGACTGTAAATCTGTCGACTCTGTCTTCGGAGGTTCGAATCCTCCCCTACCCACAGTTCTTTGCGTGTCAGGCTGATGTAGCTCAGTTGGTAGAGCACTTCCTTGGTAAGGAAGAGGTCATCGGTTCGAGTCCGATCATCAGCTCGGTTTTTGGAGGGATTGATTGATACGTCAGTAGCTTAATTGGTAGAGCAGCGGTCTCCAAAACCGCAGGTTGGGGGTTCGATTCCCTCCTGACGTGCACTCAAAATAGATTTTTACTGTAGCTTATTCGAGGTTTTTCTCCATGATTAAATATATCGGCAAAGCAAATCAGTATTACAACGATGTGATCGGTGAGATGAGGAAGGTTGTCTGGCCGAGCAGGGAAGAGATCAAGGATTTGACGATTGTTGTATTAACGGTTTCGGGTATTCTTGCATTGTTTACGTTTCTTGTCGACTGGGTCATAAATTTTGTTATGGGAAAGTTATTGTAAGAAACAGTGTTAAGGTTGATTTGAATGAGCGCTAAGAAAAAAGAAGTTGAAGTTCAGGGTATTCCGGTTGCGCGCTGGTATGCACTCAGGATTTATTCGGGTCATGAGCGCAAGGTTAAGGAGTCGATTGAAGCTGATGTTCTCCGTTGCGGCCTTAGTGATAAGATATTGCAGATCTACGTTCCTTATGAGCGTTTTGTTGAGGTGAAAAACGGTAAGAAAAGAAGTTTAACTAAAAACGCATTTCCTGGTTATGTGCTCATAGAAGCCGTGCTTGACAAACAGACAAGAAATCTTATACTTGATATTCCTTCTGTGATGGGTTTTCTTGGAGTCGATGACGTTCCTACACCGTTGAGACCGGATGAGGTTGAAAAGATTCTGGAACCTGATAACTCTATCGAACATCGCTCTATTGTTGATTCGCCGTTTAAAATCGGTGATTCTGTCAAGGTGATTGATGGACCTTTCAGTTCGTTGACAGGTGTGGTGCATGAAGTGTCTACTGAAAGAATGAAGGTTAAAGTTATGATAAGCTTTTTTGGTCGCAGTACGCCGACAGAGCTTGATTTTTCACAGGTTAAGTCAGTTTCCCAATAATTAGGGCTTAAGTAATGTTAAGCTTCTGAATTGAAATAGTTTATGGCAAAAAAGGTAATCGGTTTTATCAAGCTTCAGATCCCAGCTGGCGCAGCAAACCCTGCTCCTCCTGTAGGTCCTGCTCTTGGTCAGAAAGGTGTCAATATCATGGAGTTTTGCAAACAGTTCAATGCAAAAACCCAGTCTGAATCAGGGATGATTATTCCGGTAGTCATTACGGTATTCTCTGACAAGTCGTTCACGTTTATTACTAAAACCCCTCCGGCCGCAGTTCTTCTTCTTAAAGAATCAAATTTGAAGAAAGGGTCAGGCGAGCCGAATCGTAACAAGGTTGGTTCCGTCAGCCGTGAGCAGGTTCGTCGGATAGCTGAACAGAAAATGCCCGATCTCAATGCTGTCGATATCAGCGGAGCAGAAGAGATGATTATGGGTACGGCCAGAAGTATGGGGATTATAATTCAGGATTGATCGTTGTAATGTTTAAGGCTGTGGGAGGCTGAAAAGCCGCTTTATTAACCACTTTATAAGAGAAATAATGGCTGGAAAAAAATACAGAAATGCCGCACTGAAGATCGATCGTTTTCATGAATACGATCTGATTGATGCTGTGGAGAAGGTCAGGGAAATTACTGAGGTTAAATTTGATGCAACGGTTGATATAGCTGTAAAGCTTGGGGTTGATCCCCGGCATGCTGATCAGGTTGTCCGTGGAACGGTAATGCTCCCGCATGGTACAGGTAAAACTGTTTCTGTGCTGGTTGTATGCAAAGAGGCCAAGGCTGAAGAAGCCAGAGAAGCCGGAGCAGATCTTGTAGGTTTCGAGGAGTATATCGAAAAAATTCAGGATGGATGGACCGGTGTTGATGTTATTATTGCAACTCCTGACGTTATGGGACAGCTTGGTAAAGTTGCCAAGATCCTCGGGCCTCGCGGTTTAATGCCTAATCCGAAATCCGGAACGGTCACGATGGATGTGGCCAAAGCGGTCAAGGAAGTCAAAGCTGGTAAAATAGAATTCAGGGTAGACAAGGCGGGAAATATTCATGCTCCTGTCGGCAAGGTTTCGTTTCAGCCCGACCAGCTGGTTGCCAATATTGGAAGCTTCCTTAAAGAGGTTATCCGTTTAAAACCATCGGCAGCCAAGGGTCAGTATGTGCAGGGAATAGCGCTTTCAAGCACTATGTCCCCGAGCGTGAAGGTTAAAATGGAAAAATTTGTCGCCTAATAAAAAACGGTTTATACGATGAAGCGAGATACAAAAGAGAAGATAGTTCAGGAAGTTGCTGAGCAGATCAATAAGTCACAGGGTATATATCTGACCGAATTTCAGGGATTGAGTGTCGCAAAAATGGCGGATCTGCGTCGGGAATTCAGGACTGTAGGAGTACAGTATCGTGTTGTAAAAAACACGCTCATAAAACAAGCGCTGAAAGAGCTTGGCGTTGCTGACAAGCTTGCATCAGGGCTTAAAGGAACGACGGCATTAGCGTTCGGATTTGATGATCCGATAGCACCGGCTAAAGTTATCAAAAAGTTCAGCAAAACCAATGATGCCCTTAAGTTCAAGATGGCGGCAATCGATGGTGTTGTTTTTGGCGCTGACTCTCTTCCGCTGCTTTCCGAAATGTTGACCAAGACGGAAAATGTCGGTCGTGCAGCAGGACTGATCAACAGTGTTGTCAGCTCTGTTCCTATGGTTGTCAATGCGGTTATGAGAAACCTTGTGTGTGCTCTTGACCAGATAGCCAGGCAAAAGCAGTAAGCAATACAAATCTATTACGCACTCGACAAATTATTTTAATTGTAAATTATTAAACAAGAGAGGGGAATAATGTCTATCGAAACACTTGTAGAGCAGATTGGTAAGTTGACTCTGACGGAGGCTTCAGAATTGGTGAAGGCTCTTGAAGAGAAGTTTGGTGTCAGTGCAGCTCCTGTTGCAATTGCCGGTGTTGCTGCAGCACCTGCTGGTGAGGTAGTCGTACAGGAAGAACAGACTGAGTTTGATGTTATATTGACAGCGGCAGGCGAAAGCAAGATCAATGTGATCAAGGCAGTTCGTGCTATTACCGGCCTTGGTTTGAAAGAAGCCAAGGATCTTGTTGATGGTGCACCGAAAACTGTGAAGGAAGCCATAACCAAGGACGAGGCCGAAAAAATTGCTAAAGAGTTGAAAAATGCAGGTGCATCTGTCGAGTTGAAGTGATCTTTAAAAAGAGTCATTACTATAACAAGCTCCGTTTCAATATGAGACGGAGCTTTGTCTGTTTGTGTAAGTACCGTATTGATGAGAGTTTCTGTGATGATACGATTAAGGTTCAGTCTGACATTATTAACTGTCCGGCAAGATATATGTGGATTTTTATAAGGACTTAATCTGTAAGTAATTCATGCAATTGATAAAAGCGAGGTGCATGTGAAAGCGGCCGATGCAACAACACCGTATATTGACTTTTCAAAAATCCAAAGTGTTATAGAACCTCCCGATTTATTAAAAGTTCAGTTAGATTCATTTCATAATTTTATACAGGATAGCGTACCTCTTGCCAAAAGAAAAGATCAGGGTCTCGAACGCGTTCTCCGCGGCGCTTTCCCTATCACCGACACGAGAGGGCTGTATCTGCTTGAGTATATTACATATAGCTTTGATAAACCGAAGTACACCGTTGAAGATTGTATTGAACGGGGACTTACCTATGACGTCTCTCTGAAAGTCAAGCTCAAGCTTTCATACAAGGATGAGGCGGATGAGACCGACTGGAAAGAGACCATACAGCAGGAAGTCTATCTTGGTAGAATTCCTTATATGACGGAGCGCGGTACCTTTATTGTCAATGGTGCCGAAAGGGTTGTGGTTGCCCAGCTTCACCGTTCTCCTGGAGTGGTGTTCAGTGAAGCCATCCATCCGAACGGCAAGAAAATGTATTCGGCCAAAATCGTTCCGACCAGAGGCTCATGGATTGAGTTTCAGACTGATATCAATAATCAGATATTTGTTTATATCGACCAGAAAAAGAATTTTCTGGTCAGTGCACTTTTACGAGCCATAGGATTTGCAAGGGATGAGGATATTCTTGGTTTGTTTGACCTGGTTGAAGAGGTAACACTGAAATTCACCAAAAAAGAGCAGCTTATCGGGCAGTATCTTGCTTCAGATATTGTTGATATGCAGACGGGTGAGGTGGTCAGTGCAAGAACGGCGATTACAGAGGATATCTTTGAGCAGATTCTTGCAGCCGGTTACAAAAGTATCAAGATAATGAAGTCTTACTCCGGCGGAGACAAGGGGCCGGACAAATCGATCATTATAAATACCATTCTCAATGATAATTCCGCGACGGAAGAAGAGGCTCTTGAAATTGTTTATGAAGAGTTGAGAGCTAATGAAGCTCCTGACATCGATGCGGCGAGGAGTTTCCTTGAGAGAACCTTTTTCAACCAGAAAAAATATGATCTAGGCGAGGTTGGCCGTTACAGAATTAAGAAAAAGCTTGCTAAAGAGTTTGATGATCTGACAGAATATCTTTCAGGGAAACCAGAACTCAAACAGCTTTCTGATACCATATACGAAAAAATTCTTCAGACCATACAGTCCTTTTCTGATGAGCCTAACGGTGAGGATATTCTGGTATTGACGCATTACGATATTATTTCCGTCATTTATTACCTCATTAAGCTGGTCAACGGGCTGGCTGATGTGGACGATGTCGATCATTTAGCGAATCGTCGTGTACGCTCTGTAGGTGAGCAGCTTGCAGCCCAGTTTGTTATTGGTCTGGCCAGAATGGGCAAGAATGTCCGTGAAAAGCTCAACTCCAGGGATTCCGATAAAATTGCTCCTGCAGATCTAATCAATGCCCGTACCGTGTCGAGTGTTGTTTCGAGTTTTTTTGCTACAAGCCAGCTCTCACAGTTCATGGATCAGACGAATCCGCTGGCTGAAATGACAAACAAGAGAAGGGTTTCCGCCCTTGGCCCTGGTGGTCTAACCAGAGAACGTGCGGGTTTTGAGGTTCGTGACGTTCACTATACGCATTATGGAAGGCTATGCCCTATCGAAACTCCTGAAGGCCCGAATATCGGTCTTATTTCTTCGCTCTCAGTTTATGCGGAAATCAACGATAAGGGTTTTATACAGACACCATACAGAGTTGTTGAAAAGGGCCATGTGACCGATACTGTTCTGATGCTATCAGCAGAAGACGAAGAAAACAAGATTACTGTTCCTGTCAGTATTCCACTTGATGAGAACAATATCATTGCTTTGGAGACTGTACAGGCAAGAACGAAAGGTGACTATCCTGTTGTAGCGGCAGAGGATGTTAATTTTATGGACGTTTCACCCGTTCAGATTGTCAGTGCGGCAGCGGCCTTGATTCCTTTCCTTGAGCATGATGATGGTAATCGCGCACTTATGGGTGCAAACATGCAGCGCCAGGCGGTTCCTCTTTTGACTTCCGAAGCTCCTGTTGTAGGAACTGGTATGGAAGCCAAGGTTGCCAGGGATTCCCGTTCAGTGATTATTGCCGAAGGACCAGGAGTGATCGAAGACGTGACGGCTGAATATATCCAGGTTCGCTACGATCTCGACCCCGACAATAATGTGTTGTCGATGCTTGATCCGGAGGAAGGTCTTAAAACATACAAGTTGATCAAGTTCAAACGATCAAACCAGGATACCTGTATTTCACAGAAACCTCTGGTGCATATCGGTCAGCGAGTTGAAAAAGGTTTGATACTTTCTGATAGTTCATCAACTGATAACGGTGAACTTGCACTTGGAAAAAATGTTCTGGTAGCCTTCATGCCATGGCGTGGATATAATTTTGAAGATGCTATCATTCTCAGCGAAAGGCTGGTTTATGATGATGTTTTTACCTCGATTCATATTCACGAATTTGAGGCGAATGTTCGCGACACTAAACGTGGCGAAGAGCAGTTTACCCGCGACATCTATAATGTCAGTGATGAAGCACTCAGAAACCTTGACGAAAACGGTATCGTACGTAACGGTGCTGAAGTCAAGGAAAGGGATATTCTTGTTGGAAAAATAACACCGAAAGGTGAAAGCGATCCGACGCCCGAGGAAAAACTGCTGAGAGCGATTTTCGGCGACAAATCAAGTGATGTCAAAGATGCTTCAATGCACGTTCCTGCGGGAATGAAAGGTATTGTCATAAAGACAAAACTCTTCAGTCGCAAGAAAAAGGTTGGTATGGACTCCAAGGAAAAGATTGAGGTTGTCGACAAGAAATACGACTATAAAGAATTCGATCTTAGAAAACGGTTTGCCGAATGGTTGAAACAGCTGCTTCAAGGCAAGGCTTCAACCGGTCTGTATAATGAAAAAGGCAAACAGCTTATAGCAGAAGGAGCGCTTTTTGATGCTGCAGTTCTTGCGAAATTCAGTGCCATGCCATTCCTCGAGTCTATTGATTTTTCAAAAGGTTTGACCAACTCTCCTAAGGTGAATGATAATGTTATCCGTCTTGTCAAGGAGTTTCGATTCAAATTGAAAGATCTTTCAGATGAGCGGGAAAACGAGAAATACAAGATCAATGTCGGTGATGAACTCCCTCCGGGGATAGAGGAACTCGCCAAGGTCTATATCGCTCAGAAAAGGAAAATTCAGGTTGGCGACAAGATGGCCGGCCGGCATGGGAACAAGGGCGTTGTAGGTAAGATTCTGCCGATCGAGGATATGCCGTTTATGGCAGATGGCACCCCTGTTGATATTGTTCTAAATCCGCTGGGTGTACCAAGCCGTATGAATATTGGCCAGCTTTACGAGACATCGCTTGGTTGGGCGGCTAAAAAACTTGGAGTCAAGTTTAAAACACCAATTTTCAATGGTGCAACATATCAGGAAGTTCAGCACGAACTTGAAAGAGCTGGTCTTCCAGTTCATGGCAAGGTCAGTCTTTTTGACGGACGAACCGGTGAGCGTTATGATGATGAAGTGACAATTGGCTTTATTTATATGCTCAAACTGAGCCATCTTGTTGATGACAAGATTCATGCTCGTTCAACAGGTCCATACTCACTTATCACCCAGCAGCCTCTCGGTGGTAAAGCCCAGTTTGGCGGCCAGAGGTTTGGTGAAATGGAAGTATGGGCGCTTGAGGCTTATGGCGCTGCTAATATCCTTCGGGAAATGCTTACGGTTAAATCCGATGATGTCATTGGCCGGAACAAAACCTATGAAGCAATTGTTAAAGGCCAGAACTTGCCGGAACCGGGTATACCGGAATCTTTCAATGTCCTTATCAGGGAATTGCAGGGGCTTGGTCTGGAGATTCGTATTGACGACAGGGTTCCTTAGTAATGTGATAATTTGTGTGTACATCATTAACGGACATTAAACAGAGTCGTTTAACAAGAGGAATTGACTATGATTTTTTCACAGGGAGCTTCGCCTTTGAAAGGTGATTTTTCAAGGATAAAGTTCAGTATTGCATCGCCAGAAAGCATTCTTGCTCATTCAAGGGGAGAGGTACTGAAGCCGGAAACAATAAATTACCGCACGTTCAAGCCCGAGCGTGATGGGTTGATGTGCGAAAAAATATTCGGCCCCACCAAGGACTGGGAGTGTTACTGCGGCAAATATAAGCGTGTACGCTATAAAGGAATAATCTGCGATCGATGCGGTGTCGAGGTTACAACCAAAAGTGTTCGCAGGGAGCGCATGGGACATATTTCCCTGGCGGTTCCTGTCGTGCATACCTGGTTTTTCCGATCAGTACCAAGCAAGATCGGGGCATTGCTCGACCTTTCGACCAAGGAGCTTGAAAGGATTATCTATTATGAAGTCTATGTTGTCATCAATCCCGGTGAACCTGGCGAAAAACAGGGCATAAAGAAACTCGACCGATTGACGGAAGAGCAGTATTTCCAGATTATTACGGAGTATGAGGATAATCAGGATCTTGAGGATTCAGATCCCGGCAAGTTTGTTGCCAAAATGGGAGGCGAAGCTATCCACATGCTGCTTAAGAATATTGATCTGGATTCATCAGCGATACATCTGCGTAAAGTGCTCAAGGAGAGCAATTCTGAACAGAAAAGAGCTGATGCGCTCAAAAGACTCAAAGTTGTCGAGGCGTTCCGAAAAAGCTATGAACCGCATAAGAAAACCCGGAAAAAACCACTTGGACTGTTTCCGGAGGACGAACTTCCTGAGCCTTATGTTTATGAAGGCAATAAACCAGAGTATATGGTGATGGAAGTAGTTCCGGTCATTCCTCCTGAGCTTCGTCCACTGGTTCCGCTTGAAGGCGGCAGGTTTGCTACATCCGATCTTAATGATCTTTATCGCAGGGTTATCATCAGAAACAACCGGCTTAAAAAACTCATCGACATTCGAGCACCTGAAGTTATTCTGCGTAACGAAAAGAGAATGCTGCAGGAAGCAGTTGATGCCTTGTTCGATAATTCCCGTAAGGCCAACGCAGTTAAAACAGGCGAATCAAACAGACCGTTAAAATCGCTTTCTGATTCCCTCAAAGGCAAGCAGGGCCGGTTCCGCCAGAACCTGCTTGGCAAGAGGGTTGACTACTCAGGCCGTTCAGTTATCGTTGTCGGTCCTGAATTGAAGCTTCACGAGTGCGGCCTTCCAAAAAGCATGGCTATCGAGCTTTTTCAGCCGTTTGTGATCCGCCGTCTGGTTGATCGCGGTATTGCCAAATCGGTGAAATCAGCAAAGAAACTTATTGACAGAAAAGATCCGATTGTCTGGGATGTGCTTGAAAAAGTCATTGACGGAAGACCTGTTATGCTCAACAGGGCGCCAACTCTTCACCGTCTTGGTATTCAGGCTTTTCAGCCGGTACTGATAGAGGGCAAGGCTATTCAGATTCATCCGCTGGTCTGTACAGCGTTCAATGCCGACTTTGATGGTGACCAGATGGCTGTTCATATTCCACTCTCGCAGGAAGCGCAGCTCGAGGCATCATTGCTCATGCTCTCCTCTCATAATCTTATTTTGCCTCAGTCCGGCAAGCCGGTCACCGTTCCTTCACAGGACATGGTACTCGGAATGTATTTTCTGACCAAGTCACGTGTTGGAGATATTGGTGAGGGACAGATATTCTACAGTGCAGAAGATGTTATAATCGCCTTCAATGAAGAGCGAGTAGGGCTTCATGCACAAATATTTATGCAGTATTCTGGGGATATCGATCAGAAATTTGATCCGCTCAGGGTGCTTAATACCATTGTAGAGCCAAATTCCGAAAAATCTCTCTGGCTTAAATCACAGATTGAAAAACAGTCAATACTGCTTACTACAGTTGGCAGAGTGATTTTTAACCAGAATGTGCCCGATGAAATCGGGTTTATCAACCGCGTTATTGACAAAAAAGTAGCCAAGGAGCTTATCGGGCGTCTGAGCAGTGATGTCGGAAATGTTGAAACAGCCAAATTTCTTGATAATATCAAGGAGGTCGGGTTCCACTATGCCATGAAAGGCGGTCTTTCGGTTGGTCTTTCTGATGCAATTGTCCCTGAAACAAAGGTCAAGCATATTAAAAATGCGCAACGCGAAAGCACCAAGGTTGTTAAAGAGTACAATCGAGGTACATTGACAGACAATGAACGTTACAATCAGATTGTTGATGTCTGGCAGAAAACATCGAATATTGTCGCTGAAGAGTCCTATCAGAAGTTGAAAAAAGATCGAGATGGCTTCAATCCACTCTATATGATGCTTGATTCTGGAGCCCGTGGTTCCAGAGAACAGGTTCGTCAGCTGACCGGTATGCGAGGTCTTATTGCCCGTCCACAGAAGTCCATGTCGGGACAGCCGGGTGAAATTATTGAAAACCCGATTATCTCGAACCTTAAAGAGGGGCTTACTGTACTTGAGTATTTCATTTCAACACATGGTGCACGGAAAGGTCTTTCCGATACATCGCTGAAAACAGCTGATGCCGGTTATCTGACCAGACGACTCCACGATGTTGCACAGGATGTCATTGTTACCATTGATGACTGTGGTACAACCCGAGGACTCTATGTTCATCGCAATATTGAGGAAGAGACAAGTGGCCAGATCAAGTTCCGCGAAAAAATCAAGGGGCGTGTTGCTGCCCGAGATATTTACGATACCCTGAACAACAAGGTTATCGTAAGCTCTGGAGAGATCATTACCGAAGAACTTGCAGAACTTATTCAGGAAACTGCAGGTGTTGAAGAGGCTGAGATCCGTTCGGTGTTGACTTGCGAGTCAAAAATTGGGATCTGTTCAAAATGTTACGGAACTAACCTTTCGGTTCATGAACTCGTTGAAATCGGCGAAGCAGTAGGCGTTATTGCAGCCCAGTCGATTGGCGAACCTGGAACTCAGCTTACGCTTCGTACCTTCCACCAGGGCGGTACTGCTCAGGGAGGTATTACTGAAACCGAGACCAAGGCATTCTATGATGGTCAGATCCAGTTTGAGGATATCAAGTCAGTTAAGCATACGGCTATTAATGAGGATGGTGTCGAGGACCTTAGGATTATTGTTATTCAGAAAAACGGTAAAATCAATATTGCCGATCCTGATTCCGGCAAGATTCTGAAGCGATACATCGTACCGCATGGTGCTCATCTTCACTGCAAACATGGCGACCTTATTAAAAAAGATCAATTGATGTTCAGCAGCGAACCAAACAGTACGCAAATTATTGCTGAGATGCCTGGTTTCATTAAATTTGCTGATATTGAAAAAGGCGTTACGTACAAGGAAGAGGTTGATCCGCAGACCGGTTTTTCCCAGCATACCATTATCAACTGGCGTTCCAAGCTGAGAGCTACTGAAACAAGAGAGCCGAGGTTGGTGATTATTGATGAAAACGGTGAGGTTAAAAAAACCTATCCTGTACCGATCAAGACAAATCTTTACGTTGAGGATGGTCAGAGAATCGCTCCAGGTGATATTATAGCCAAGGTCCCCAGAAATCTTGACCGTGTCGGCGGTGATATTACCGCGGGTCTTCCAAAAGTTACCGAACTTTTTGAAGCCCGTATTCCTTCGGATCCCGCAATTGTTACTGAAATTGACGGGTATGTCAGTTTTGGTTCACAGCGAAGAAGCAGTAAAGAGATTAAGGTTAAAAATGATTTTGGCGAAGAAAAGCTCTATTACGTTCAGGTTGGTAAGCATGTGCTTGCTAATGAAGGCGATGAAGTCAAGGCCGGTGATCCGTTGACTGATGGAGCCGTATCGCCGCAGGACATCCTGCGTATTCAAGGTCCTAATGCCGTGCAGCAGTACCTTGTGAACGAAATTCAGAAAGTTTACCAGATCAACGCAGGCGTTGAGATCAATGACAAGCATCTTGAAGTTATTGTACGCCAGATGCTCCAGAAGGTACGGGTTGAAGAATCAGGCGACACCAATCTTTTGCCCGGCGATCTGATTGATCGGAGTGCCTTTGTTGAGTCTAACAATGGCATTGCGGAAAAGGTACGTATTAGTGATAAAGGCGATGCTCCGGCAAGGATTCAGGATAGTCAGCTTCACAAATTGCGTGATATTACCAAACTGAATCGGGAGCTTCGTAAGAACAATAAAAAAATGATTGCTTTCGAACCAGCCCTGCAGGCAACCTCTCATCCTGTACTGCTTGGTATTACCAGTGCAGCCCTTCAGACTGAGAGTGTAATCTCCGCTGCATCGTTCCAGGAAACCACTAAAGTGCTGACCGATGCTGCTGTTGCCGGAAAGGTTGACTATCTTGCTGGTTTGAAAGAAAACGTGATTGTCGGAAAACTGATTCCTGCAGGAACAGGGCTGAAGAGATACAAGACAATAAAACTGACCGGTGAGGGTAATGACTCTGCTGCTGATAGTGAGAACAAGGTTGAAGAGGCTCCGACGAGAGAGGGTTTTGCAAATGAACGTTAGACCTCATGCACTTTTTCAGATGAGCCAAAGAAAAGGGAGATGATCATCTCCCTTTTCTTTGGCTATTTCTTTTCGTACCTGAAGGATTCGAGAAAACTTGTATCGAATTCCCCACTCTGAAAAACAGGAGAATGCATCACCTGTTTATGGAAAGGAATAGTGGTTTTTATCCCGACCACAATAAATTCATCAAGAGCTCGTGACATCCTGGCAATAGCCTCATCTCTCGAGTGGGCTGTAACGATAAGTTTGGCAATCATGGAGTCGTAATTCGATGGGATCACATAGCTCGCATAAGCATGCGAATCAACCCTTACACCGTGCCCGCCAGGTGTATGGAAAACCTGAAGCTGTCCTGGTGAAGGACGGAACGACTGCTCAGGATCCTCAGCATTAATCCGGCACTCAATTGAGTAGCCTTTTGGAATAAAAGTTCTGCCTTCAATTGATGCACCAGCTGCTATGAGAATCTGTTCCTTGACAAGGTCAACATCATAGCGTTCTTCAGTAACCGGATGTTCAACCTGAATACGGGTATTCATCTCCATGAAATAAAAATCCTTGTGCCTGTCGAGCAGAAACTCAATGGTTCCGGCACCTTCATAGTTGATCGCCCGTGCTGCGGCTACAGCGGCATCACCCATTTTTTTCCTGAGAGCGTCATTAACAACAGGTGAAGGAGTTTCCTCAATAAGTTTCTGATGCCGTCTCTGAACCGTACAGTCACGTTCTCCGAGATGGACAGTGTTGCCGTGCTGGTCTGATAAAATCTGGATCTCAACGTGACGAGGGTTTTCAAGATACTTCTCGATATAGACGCCACTGTTGCCGAAAGATTGTTCAGCCTCGCTGCGCGCTGTGTTCAGTGCTTTTTCCAGTTGGCTCTCCTCTGTTACTACCCGCATTCCCTTACCTCCGCCTCCGGCGGTTGGCTTGATGATAACAGGGTAACCGGTTCTTTTAGCTGTTTCGATTGCTTGTTGTAGATCGGTAACCAGGCCGGGGCTACCAGGAACAACAGGAACTCCAGCAAATATCATTGTTGATTTTGCTGTGTTTTTATCGCCCATCTGGTTGATCATTGTAGCTGTCGGGCCGATAAACTTGATATTGACCGAGGCGCATACTTCTGCGAAATCTGCATTTTCAGCCAGAAAACCATAGCCGGGATGAATCGCATCAGCATTCGTTACTTCAGCGGCAGCGATGATACGTGGAATGTTCAGATAACTCTCTCTTGATAAAGCAGGTCCTATACAGACAGCTTCATCGGCGTATTTGACATGCATTGACTCAGCATCAACTGTAGAATAAACTGCAACAGTACTGATCCCCATTTCGCGGCAGGTCTGCATAATACGCAAGGCAATTTCGCCGCGATTTGCAACAAGTATTTTATTGAACAAGGTTTTCTCTGATGAATGTTTATGGTTTAATCCTGAAGAGCGGTTGATCATACTCTACCGCCTGTCCGTTTTCAACAAGAATCTCAACAATAGTACCGGAAACCTCTGCTTCAATTTCGTTCATAAGCTTCATGGCTTCGATAATACAGAGAACATCACCTTTTTTTATGGTGTCATTGACGGCAACAAAGGGCGGTGAGTCCGGGGATGATGACTGATAGAATGTTCCGACAATTGGAGAGCGTGATTCGATCAGACCCCATGTCGGCTCCTCATTGTGAACAACCTGAACGGTATGTAACACTGGGGGAGGAGGTTGTAAAGCAGGTTCTGCAGTCGCTAGAAGATTTGGCTGGGGAATCCCTGTAGTTGAGGGAGCTCTCCTCATAAT
>Ga0364914_10174_pt1 | contig 28071 bp, 23 predicted proteins | sample ExccelJu500001D3_3_FD_206954 | JGI IMG/M metagenome (GOLD analysis project Ga0364914, IMG submission 206954) | Enriched cells from Trout Bog Lake Hypolimnion, Wisconsin, USA - BchlTB.June25.5000.01.D3 | ecosystem: Environmental > Aquatic > Freshwater > Lake > Hypolimnion/Profundal zone | place... | reverse complement strand
AGGTGCCAAACAGACTCATCTGGTCCTCCCATATTTCCAAAAGAGATTCATCGATTGGGTTTTCGCTTTTAATTAAGGCATTCCTTTGTTTTAAAGCATTATTATATTGAATCAATTGATTCAGGTAGGTTTTATTATATTGCGAAATAACTCCATCTACAAATTTCCTACGTTCGTCGCTGCCTTCAGAGATCAATACTGAATCATCCGGTGATACCAGTACCAGGGGCAGTAATCCAATATGATCGGACAACCGGTCATATTCTTTTTTATTACGCTTGAATTGCTTTTTCTGACGGTGCTTTATACCGCAATAGATATCTTCCGTTTTATCGCCTACCAAATACTTGCCCTGAATGAAACAAAACTCAGTATCATGAAGGATATTTTGCGAATCAACAGAGTTGGAGTGGCTTTTACAAAATGATAAAAAATAAATAGCATCCAATACATTTGTTTTCCCCATCCCATTGTTTCCGATAAAACAATTAATCTTAGGTGAAAATATTAATTCAGCTTCACGGATATTTTTATAATTGAGTATGGATAGGGAATTTAGTCGCATGAAATGGAAGAATTTATTCTTTTGCAAATGTACATATTATTTAATCATATCCAATTCTATTTCCGGCCTGAATGTGTTAAACAAAAAATAACTTTTAAATAACCGCTCATTATTCAGAAAAATAGTCCTTTATTTTGTAACTTTGCAACTAGTAAAATCAACTGATTTATTTATTACTTTTCACATATGATTAGTTGTTTGAAAATTCATTACTATGCTTTTTTAAATGTTTAGATCTCAATTTTATCTCTGTATTATTGTTTCTGTTTTATTGTTTTCCTGTACTTATCAGAAAAGAGAATCGAATATCTCAAAGCAAAAAACGAGAACAAACAAACAATCAATTATTGTTGATTGTAATTATACTTTTGAAGAAGCAATAAAAGGTACAAATGCACCAAAAGAAATAATCGACCAGCTAAAATTAATCAACGTTCAATACTATTCAACCGACAGTAAAGTTCATCAAGGTCAGATCCTTACAAACAATAAAATAGCAGATAAAATTGTCGTGCTATTCAAATTCATACTTCAGGAAAGATTTCCGGTTGCTCATGCTATTCCTGTTGTAAAGTATAACTGGGATGATGATTTATCCATGCAGGCAAATAACACTTATAGTTTTTGTTACCGGGATGTGAGTTTTTCCAAACATGCATACGGTATGGCTATCGATATAAATCCATACTTTAATCCGGTACGTTGGAAAACAGGATTTGAAAATCATTTGAATAAGCCAGTCGGGGCACGTTACGATCCTCGAAAGCCGGGCACTTTTTATAGTCAGCAACCTGTAGTTTTGGAATTTGAACGATTAGGTTTTCATTGGGGTCATCACTTTAAGGTCAAATTTGATGATCATCATTTTGATATGTAATATTTGTAAGAATTTAACCTATAATAATTTCATATTGATATTATTTTATGTATTTTTGCGACTAAATTTTAAAAATACTCCCAATAACAATACAATTTTATTTCATTCATCAATTATGGCAAAAATAACAAAAGAAGATGCTCTTCTCTATCACTCTCAGGGAAAACCAGGAAAAATCGAGGTAGTTCCTACCAAACCCTACAGCTCTCAACGCGATTTATCGCTTGCTTACTCACCAGGAGTTGCAGAGCCTTGTTTAGAAATTGAAAAAAATCCGAGTACAGCTTATGATTACACAGCAAAAGGAAACTTAGTGGCTGTAATTTCAAATGGAACAGCCGTTCTGGGATTAGGGGATATTGGTGCATTAGCAGGAAAACCTGTTATGGAGGGAAAAGGATTATTGTTTAAAATTTTTGCCGGAATTGATGTTTTTGACATTGAGGTAAATGAGAAAGATCCTGAAAAATTTATTCAGGTAGTTAAAGCCATTGCACCCACTTTTGGTGGAATCAACCTGGAAGACATTAAAGCACCGGAATGCTTTGAGATTGAAGAACGATTGAAAGAAGAATTGGATATTCCACTCATGCATGATGACCAACACGGTACTGCTATCATTTCTTCAGCCGGGTTGATTAATGCCCTTGAAATAGTTGGAAAGAAAATTGAGGATGTGGTTATTGTGGTAAATGGGGCAGGCGCTGCAGCAAATTCATGTACTAAATTGTATATGAAATTAGGAGCAAAACTTGAGAACATAGTCATGGTGGATTCCAAAGGTGTTATCAATAAACAACGAACAGATTTGAACTCCCGGAAAAAACCGTTTGCTACTGATCGTACTATCACGACATTGGCTGAAGCGGTAAAAGATGCTGACGTATTTTTGGGTTTATCGATTGCCGGTATACTATCAAAGGAAATGGTACAATCTATGAAACCAAATCCAATTGTGTTTGCATTAGCAAATCCAAATCCTGAAATATCTTATGAAGATGCCATGGCTGCACGGAAAGATATTGTTTTTGCTACAGGCCGTTCTGATTATCCGAATCAAATCAACAATGTACTGGGTTTCCCTTATATATTCCGTGGAGCATTGGATGTTCAATCCAAAACAATCAACGAGGAAATGAAGGTGGCTGCTGTTCATGCGATAGCTGATTTGACCAAACAACCTGTACCGGATGTGGTAAATGCTGCCTATGATTTGAAACGCATTACTTTTGGACGTGATTATATTATTCCAAAACCACTGGATCCCCGTTTGTTGACAACTGTAGCTCCAGCTGTGGCTCGTGCTGCCATGGAGTCTGGTGTAGCACGCAAGCAGATTACCGACTGGACTGCTTATAATGATAAGCTGAATGCATTGATGGGTAACGATAATAAAATGTTACGACGCTTCTATGATACAGCCCGACAAAATCCAAAAAGAGTGGTATTCTCAGAATCGAATCACGTCAATATGCTTAAAGCAGCTGAATCTGCTTTAGCTGAAGGAATCTGCTTCCCTATATTACTTGGAAATGAAGAAAAAATTGCCAGTATTGCCGCTGATAACGATATCGATCTGACCGGCATTGAAATTGTCAACTTACGTCATGACAGAGAAGAAAAACGCAGGGTGGCTTTTGCTCAGAAGCTTTCGGATAAAAGAAGTCGTGAAGGTATGACTTTTGATGAAGCGTATGAGAAAATGTATGAACGTAATTATTTTGGCATGATGATGGTGGAAACCGGGGAAGCTGATGCACTTATTACCGGAGTATATACCAAATATGCTGATTCAGTTCAGGCAGCCAAAGATGTGATTGGCGTTCGTGACGGGTTAAATCATATTGCAGCCATGCATATTTTGAATACTAAAAAGGGCACTTTCTTTTTGGCCGATACCCTCTTCAATCGTCATCCAAACACAGAAGCTCTGATTGATATAGCCAAACTGACTCACGATACTGTCAAGTTCTTTGCTCACGAACCTGTTATGGCAATGCTATCCTATTCAAATTTCGGTTCGGATAAACAAGGTAGTCCTGCAAGCGTACATCAGGTTGTTGATACATTGCATACTAAATATCCTGAAATGATTGTTGATGGTGAAATGCAGGTTACATTTGCACTTGACAAAGATCTGCGTGATAAAAAATATCCATTCTCCAAATTGAGTGGACGTAATGTCAATACATTAATATTCCCGAATTTAAGTTCAGCTAACACAGCATACAAAATGTTGATTGAAATGGGACTGGCTGAAAGTATCGGACCTATTCAAATGGGTTTAAACAAACCAGTTCATATTTTAGATGTTGAAAGTTCAGTACGTGACATTGTGAATATGACTGCAATTGCTGTACTTGATGCAATAGTGGAAGAAATTAAAAATAAGAATGGAGTAAAAATAGAATTGTAATTTTCTTCAATAAAAAAAGGTCTTACCGATAAAATTTACTTTTGTAAATCAATTGGTAAGACCTTTTTTATGTTCTGATATTTTTAAAATACCAAGTATTGGAAGATAGGCAGGCTACTTTACAACAACAGCTTCAAGATTATTTGCCCTGATTTTGATATATATTGAAGTGCCCGGTTTGCTGTAGACTGTTTGAACATAACCCATACCGATTCCTTTTTTACTGTCGGGCAACATGGTACCGGAAGTGACATGTCCTATTTTTTCATTTCTCTCATTAACAATATCATAATCATGACGTGGAATTCCACGTTCTTTTAATTCAAATCGAACAAGCTTGCGATTAACACCTCCTGTTTTTTGTTTTTCCAACAAAGGACGGTCAATAAAATCCTTTCCATCTACAAATTTAGTAATCCAACCAAGCCCAGCTTCAATAGGTGATGTTGTGTCATCTATATCATTTCCATACAAACAAAATCCTTTTTCAAGTCTCAAAGTGTCACGAGCTCCCAGTCCGATTGGTTTAATGCCGAATTCAGCTCCTGCTTCAAACAAAGCATTCCAGATTTTCATTGAATTTTCTGGATAAAAATAGATTTCAAAACCTCCGGCACCGGTATATCCTGTATTTGAGATAATTACATCAGTTACTTTGGCAAATCTTCCCACTTTAAATGTGTAATAGGGAATATCAGACAGATCAACAAGAGTAAGCTTTTGCATCATTTCAGCAGCTTTAGGACCCTGAATTGCTAATTGTGCCATCCAGTCGGAAGCATTTTCAAGTTCAGCTCCTTCTGAATTGTTTTCAACACACCAATTCCAGTCTTTCTCAATATTTGATGCATTTACCACCAGTAAATATTTGTTTTCTTCAAAATGATAGACCAATAAATCATCTACAATTCCTCCTTTACCATTTGGGAAGCAAGAATACTGAATTTTGCCAGGTGTCAGTGCGGAAACATCATTGGATGTTATTTTTTGAAGAAATGCCAATGCATTAGGTCCTTTTACCCAAAATTCACCCATATGTGAAACGTCAAATACACCTACGTCATTCCGTACTGTCAAGTGTTCATCTGTTATACCGCTGTATTCTATGGGCATGTTATACCCTGCAAATTCATGCATTTTGGCACCAAGTTCTATATGCCTAATGGTAAATGGAGTTGTTCTCATTAATTTAAAATATATATGTCTTTTGATTATTTTTTAGCTAAATTCTCAACTATTTTGATAATAACAAGCATGGCTTTTTCCATTGATTGTACCGGAACATATTCGAAACGACCATGAAAATTATGTCCTCCTGCAAATATATTTGGGCAAGGAAGGCCTTCGAACGACAGGCGTGCGCCATCAGTACCACCACGTATAGGTTTTACATTGGGAGTAACCCCTACCTGATTCATTGCTTCAAAGGCTAAATCAATAATATGCATGACAGGTTCAATCTTTTCGCGCATATTATAGTATTGATCCTTCATATCAAGAGTAGCTGTGTTTTCACCAAATTCTGCATTTATTTTATTCACCAAATGCTCAAATTCTTTTTTACGTCTGTCAAAACGATCGCGATCATGATCACGAATGATATAATTCAATGTTGTTTTTTCAACAGTTCCATCGATATTGGTTAAATGAAAGAATCCTTCATACCCTTCTGTATGTTCAGGAGTTTCATGACGAGGAAGCATACCAATGAATTGTTGGGCTATTCGCATGGAATTACGCATTTTATGATAGGCATATCCCGGATGAACATTCGTGCCTTTGAAATGAACTTTAGCGCCTGCTGCATTAAAGTTCTCAAATTCCAATTCTCCAATCTCACCTCCGTCAATCGTATAAGCCCATTCTGCAGCAAATTCGTTCACATTAAAATGATCAGCGCCTTGTCCGATTTCTTCATCAGGAGTAAATCCGACACGGATTTTACCATGCTTTATTTCTGGGTGTGCCAACAAATATTCCATAGCAGTAACAATCTCTGCAATTCCTGCTTTATCATCTGCTCCAAGTAATGTTGTACCATCAGTAACTACTATATCCTGTCCTTTGTATTGTAATATTTCAGGATATTTATCTGTTTCAAAAATGATTTCTTTTTCTTTGTTCAGAAGAATGTTTTCTCCATCATAGTTCGTAATTATTCTTGGCTTCACATGTTTTCCGCTCATATCAGGACTTGTGTCCATATGAGCTATGAAACCGATAGTTGGTATTACTTTGTTCGTATTTGCCGGTAAAGTGGCCATTACATAGCCGTTTTTATCTAATTTGACATCTTCTAATCCGATAGCAGCCAGCTCTTCAACCAAATAAACCGCAAATACCATTTGACCCGGAGTACTTGGAGTCATATTGGTTTTTTCATCAGAAGTAGTCGTAAAGCTTACATATTTCAAAAAACGATCTGTGATATTCATAATGTTATGGATTTAATAATTTAGACACAAAAATACGCAAAATTTGGTATTAAAATTAGCTTCTCATGCATTTTTTTTATTATTATTTGTTTGCAAGAGTTTATGTAATCATATGAAATCGACCTTAAAGCAAATTATAGTTAGTCAGATAAATTCATGCGGATAATTTTGCGCTGACAAAAGCGAGTTGTTTAAAAGATTTTACCCACTTTGATAATGATTGGATCTTTTAAAATGATAGCACTTTCGGGACACATCTCCTGACAACAATAGCATCGTATACATTTCCTGTAATCATATACAGGTGGTTTTGTGTGGTCTCCGTTATCCCAGTTAACTGCTCTCCCTTCAACAGGGCAACTTTGAACACATGTTCCGCATTGAGTACATTTTTCTGAGATAATAGATGGTTTGGATACTAGTCTGTCTTTCATAAAACTAACCATTTTGTTCTTCTTAACGGTTTTTACAGGTGTTCTTTCCACATTAAAATCCTTGCAAATAAAGTTATTCAGGTTATCGCCTACAATTTCAATATCTTCTTCTTTAAAAGTTCCTGAGCCTGTTTTGCCTCCTATCAAAGTAGTCGGTACATATAACGGATTCAGGTTAATTAATCTGCTGGCAGTGGCATCAAGAGCTACAGGATCAGTTGAGAATAGTAATACATTCATTTGCCTTGGAGTACCACCACGTGGTCCATTTCCTTCCATAGCCATAATCCCATCCATAATATAAAGCCGTGGTTTGACAAAATTATTCAGGTCCACAAGCATTTTAGCAAATTCAGTGGCATCAGGCAGTTTGACATGAAACTCGCCTTTTCGCATTCCAACAACACAACCAAACTGATTTTTAATACTACCTGTAAACCTTTCAAGAGCATGTGTTTTTAATTTTGGTAAACTAATAACACCATCAGAATCAAGAATACCATTTGCGATAAAGAATTTCTTATTTTGCAACCCTTCTTCGTAGAAAATCTCCCTGCCATCTTTAAAGTCTGCCAATTCAATATTCATTTCATTCGCCACATCGGCAATACCTGACTTTTTAGCTGCTGCATGAGCTGTTCCAAATCCGGGTGAATCGCCATATTTTAGAATGGCTCCTTCAGATGCAAACAATTCTGCTACTGCCCTGAATACTGCCGGATGAGTATTGACACATTTTTCAGGTAATTCACCAACCAAAAGGTTTACTTTTAGAATAATTACTTCGCCGGGATTTACAAAACGACCTGCTCCGCCTATCAGTTCCATTCCTCTTGATACAGCTTTCCGGACTTCAGTTATATTGTATGAATTACAATTAATCAGTGCTACTTTACTTTTCATGGATTGTTGATTTGTATATGATATTGCTTTTAAAGAACACAAAATTACGTAAAAGAAAGTACTTAACGGCGTTTTTCAAGGCAGTTTGTTTCATTAATTACCGATAGAGTGAGTGATGCTGATTTTATTTGTATTTTTGTATCCAGAATAAAAGAAGAATACTGAGCATACTTCCCGGGAAATCCAATTAAACAGATCAATGATTCAACAAAATGAAATATCAACTCCTTGATTTTTTACCAACTACAAAAAAAGAACTTGACCTGAGGGGATGGAATGAAGTAGATGTGATATTATTCAGCGGCGATGCTTACATTGACCATCCTTCCTTTGGTTCGGCAGTAATAGGCCGTATGCTTGAAGCTCAGGGACTGAAGGTGGCCATTGTTCCTCAACCAAACTGGAGGGATGATTTGCGTGATTTTAAAAAAATGGGGCGTCCACGCTTGTTTTTTGCCGTTTCTGCCGGAAATATGGACTCCATGGTGAATCATTATACAGCGAACAAAAGACTTCGTTCAGATGATGCTTATACTCCTGACGGAAAAGCAGGGATGCGACCCGATTATGCCACGATTACCTATACAAATATTATTAAAAGGCTTTTCCCTGATGTACCCGTAGTGATAGGAGGAATAGAAGCATCATTGCGGCGTTTTACACATTATGATTATTGGTCAGACAAGTTGATGCCAGGAATTTTAGTGGATTCAAAAGCTGATTTGTTGATTTATGGAATGGGGGAGAAGCCTTTGGTGGAATTGGTACATCAATTGCAATCGGGAAAGCCTTTAAAGGAGCTTCATGATATACCTCAGACATCTTTCTTGACGAAAGAAATACCGCCCCATTCTGAATGGAATGATATTTCGTTAACATCACACGAAGTGTGTATGACAGACAAAAAAAAATATGCTTCTAACTTCAAACATATTGAAGAAGAATCGAATAAATACAATGCTGCCAGATTGATACAACAAACAGGCAACAGGTGGGTGATTGTCAATCCGCCCTACGATCCGCTTACTGAGGCAGAATTAGATGCTTCGTTTGATTTGCCATATACCAGGCTTCCCCATCCTAAATATAAGGATAAGACCATTCCAGCCTACGAAATGATTAAATTTTCAGTCAACCTGCACAGGGGTTGTTTCGGAGGGTGCGCTTTCTGTACTATTTCTGCCCATCAAGGGAAGCATATCATTTCACGATCCAAAGAATCCATCCTGCAAGAGGTGAAGCAGATTGCCGGTATGCCCGATTTTAAAGGCTATTTAAGCGATCTTGGCGGTCCTTCTGCAAATATGTATCACATGCAGGGTATTAATATGGAAATCTGCCTTAAATGCAATAAGCCTTCGTGCATATTTCCCAAAGTTTGTTTCAACCTGAACACTGATCACAGTTCATTGTTGGATATCTACCGGTCAGTAGATAAAATACCCGGGATAAAGAAATCATTTATAGGGAGTGGGGTAAGGTATGATATGTTGCTGAGCGATACCAGAAACCTACAGGCAAATAAAAGCCATGCTGAATATATTCGGGAACTGATAACGAATCATGTGTCAGGCCGGTTGAAAATAGCTCCTGAGCATACCTCTGACAAGGTCCTGAATTTAATGCGCAAGCCGACTTTTACTTATTTTGGACAGTTTAAAGCTCAGTTTGAACGTATAAACCGCGAAGCCGGGCTGAATCAACAACTGATACCCTACTTTATTTCCAGTCATCCGGGAAGTACCAACGAAGATATGGCAGAACTGGCTGCATTAACCAAGAAACTTGATTTCCGCCTGGAACAGGTGCAGGACTTTACTCCAACACCCATGACACTGGCCACCGAAATCTATTATTCAGGCTATCATCCGTATACCATGGAACCCATTTATACAGCCAAAACCAAGGACGAAAAGCTCGAACAACGAAAGTTCTTCTTCTGGTACAAAAATGAATTCAAAAATCAGATTATCCATGACCTTCAACGCATGAAAAGGCCTGATTTATTAAAGAAATTGTTTGAAAAATAGGTGTTATGTAGACTTCAGTAACAACTTTCTGGTTCTTACCTGATAATTGTTGAATTAAATTTGAAATGAATATTGTCATGCAACGTTTTGGTATTAACAGTATAGTTTTTAATATCATTTATTTTCAGCCTGTCATTTTTTAAGAATAGTCTCATAAACGATCAATTTGCAAAATAAAAATACAAAAAAAGTAATTAAGATCGCAACAAATTGATTATAAACTTGCTGCAAAGATATTCAATTAATATAATAACCACTCTATTGTCTTGTCTTTCTTATAAAGCCATGTTGTTGTGTTGTAGTGGTACCTACGGGAATTGTTTTCACAGGAGAATACAAAATGGATGTATTGTCTACGTCTATTCCTTTAAATAATTTTCCAATGTTTTTATGAATCTCATCACATTCTTTTGATAAAGCCGCTATATCGTTTAAATCAATCGTTGTCGTATAGAGAATCAACGGGAAATAGCCTTCTGGTACAACCTGTGAATGAACCCTGAAAATAACGGGTTTTGTTTGTACATAGCCAACAGTCACTGGGAAATGGTAGGTGGAATAGGCCTTTTTGGTGATCTTTTGTTCAAAAGCTTCGATTTCTTTTTCCTTTTGGTATTTCCATTGTTGATTTATCGGATTTAATAATTGTGTGGAAATTCCTATATGACAAACAGCATCCATATAATATCCTTTTTGATAGTCTGATATGGCAATTTGATACCAGTCTATGGCATCTTTATTCATGATTCTTAATATACCAGCCTGTATATTGTTCAGTTTCCATATATTGCCTCTCTTCCCATAAATAAATGCGAAACATTTCTGATCCGTTTTGTCTCCAAAGTATCCTACCACTACGTACATTTCTTTATTTAAGGACTCATATCTGAGTTGATAATCATGACCTGATGCCTTTCCTGAATGAACCACCCCTATATTTTTATTTGAAGCGTTCTTTTGATAGAATTCATTTAGTGTCTTGTATTGATTTTCTTTTAAATTCCCCTTTAAAAACTGCATTAATTCCTTTATGTCATTCTTTTTCCGTAACAGGTTGTCGCTACAATTTGCCAAAACCAATTCGGGCTTATCTTGAACAAGTCCCTCAATAATTCTTTTATTCAAAACATGGATTTGTTTTTTCAATTGGGGATCAATCTCACCATCCTTCTTTGTTTCACTATACTTACATGATACCATCAGAATCGCAAAAAGCGATATACACAAAAAATTCAATTTCATCCTTAAAAAAAGTTGCTTTATTATCCGTTACAATTTGTTTTCCGTTCGGAATATTGGGATACAAAAGTAACAAAAGCTTTCATAAAAATTTGAGAATAAAATATGAAATTTAGAAACTTCCTGAAGTTATTCTCCCTGTGTTATTCTTTACTTTTTCATTATCTAAAATTGGTAAGGTTGAAGAGTCAAAGTAGTACCCAATAAAATGGAGGAATTGCTTATAATATCAGTCTTTGTGGAGTTAATCCCTAACTTTTTTCATTTTAGGTAGTCTATTTTCAATTTTTTGAAAAGTTCTATATTTTTGAGTGTAATTTCTGATCTATTCCATTGACCTCTTATTTTTAACTGATAGATAGATTTAGATATTTCAATAATGTCTTTTGGAGAGAATTTATCCAATAAATTAGCTTTTTTAAGTCGTGTAAAAAGTCTGTAATAAGCTATCATTGCAATGAAATTTGCCAGAAGCCATCCTTCTAAAACATATCTATCTTGCATGTACATTTTGTCTGCATCGAGAAAGTTTTTGTAGCTGTCGAACATAATCTCAATCTCATTGCGTTGTTTGTAAGCTTGGTAAATATACTGCGGTTCTTGTTCCGTTTTTAGCTTTTCAATAATTGTTAATGTCCCAAAATGATGGATTTTTTCATAAAACTTTTCCTGGGTATATTCCTCCGGATGAGTTTGAGTCCGTTTCAAATAATCAGTTTCTTCTTCCACTCTCAACTTCTCATCTAAAAAAGTCACAATATTTTGTTCCTCTTTTTGATATTGATAATACCATATTATTCTTCCCTGATACTCAAAATATCTATTAATTTCTTTTTTGAAATTGGCTTTTTCAAGAGGTGTAAAATCTATTAAAGCACTGTTTCTATGCAAAGGAATAATATATTGAAGTTCATTTTCGTTTAGTTGTTTTATATTGTCTTTGCTATAAAATCCTTTGTCAGCAATAAATACGACATCCCTCACATCCATTTCTTTTACACACAAGGACATTGACTTTATGTCTGTTATATTGCCATTGAGAAGCCTGTAATAAATGGGTTGATTTAGCTCTGCGGAAAAAAGATACATCAGTCTGATTTGTTTGTCAAAATCGAAACTTGGATTATATCCTTTGGCATTTATGGCCAATTTTTCCGAAACTGTTGTTACATGGGTAGAATCCATCATTACAAACTTGTTGGCTGATTCAGTCTGCATTCGCAGCCTTGATTTCATCCATGCAACTAATATCTCCCTGTTTTGACCTAAAAACTTCAATGTGTCTGAAATCTTTTTATCCGAAATTTTTTCTTTGCACCATACCTCAGAACAAAAATCATGGACATGATAATTAGCTATGCGCTTTATTGGTGATTGGTAGGCCCAACGCATCATAGAAAATGTAAGAAGCTTCTCAACGACTTCTCCTTCAAAATTTTCCATTAGTGATGTGATCTCCGGTGCTATTAAACTACAAAACAAATGGTAAAGCCCAAAAGTCTTTATGTCAACTTTTGGAAGTTGCTCAGCCTTTTGTCGCATTAAATCTTTGTTTGAGGGGATAAAACCATCGGCTTCAGTTAATTTTCCCAGTAGGCGAACTGTTTGTTTGTCTGTTCGCTTCTTGTCTTTATTATACTTATATTGCACTTCATACTTGTAATAAGTCCCTTTAATGAACCTTATTTCTGTACGAGGTTCTTTGTGTTTTAATGCCCATTCTGGTATATACATAAGCAATCTAATTAGGTTGGTCAAAAGTACAATAAAAAATCCGACAAAACAATACTCTGTCGGACTTTTTATTATATTTCTTATATAGACGACCTAATCTTTTTAAGAGTTAGGGATTAATAAAGGATATAGGAAGGGCAAACGAAATGATCTTATTACGGCAGTTTCCATAACCGATACATTCTCATTTAATCCGGATTTGGGGAATGTATTTTTTTTATATCAGATTGAAATCTGATTGATGGCTTCTGAAACTTCAATCACAGGCAACCTGCATGAATTGTTTTGACAAACAAAGATAGTGGTTTCGCCGTCCCGTAATTTACCCTCAAGCAGGGATAACTTCCCTTCAGTTTTACCTCCCGCTAAAAAGACATGAGGCAAATAATACGTATCAAATTCTTTTCTTTTCGCTTCGAAATTCTTTCCTACAATAGCAACAAAATACGGTTCAAGGGCAAACCATGACATTAGGATATCCCAGTTGGCATAATAAAATTCACCATTCATGGCATGGGATTTCACATTATTCAGCATTTTTTGAGCCAGGTTTACATATGTTTCGTCATAAAAATACCTCCCCAGTATAAATAAGTTCTTAGCCATTTCCGAATTGGATGAGGATATCACATTGTCTGATATTTCCATTTTACGTGCAATAAGGGAAGGCTCTAATCCAGAAGTATAAAAAAACATATTACTGGCAGTGTCATAAAAATGTTCAAGGATGTATTCAGTCAACTCCATAGCTTCTTCAAGCCATTTTTCATTGAATGTTGCCTGATAGAGGGAAATAAATGCCTGAACGGTAAAAGCATAATCATCCAGAAAAGCGGAAACGGAAGCCTTTCCATTTTTATAGTTTCTAAACATACCTTTATCCTCCGATTTGAGCCTTGCATTGATGAAATCAGCATTTTTAAGGGCTGAATCCAGGTAGTCTTTATGGTCAAAAACACGATAAGCATCCACATACGCCTTTAACATCAGTGCATTCCATGAAGTGAGAATTTTATCATCAGTAGCAGGTCGAACCCTTTCTGACCTTACGGTCAACAATAGTTTTTTTGCTTCCGAAACCTGTGTATCCAGTTCTTTTTGAGTTATTTTATAGGTGCTCCTTAATTTTTCAGTATCCCCCGATATATATAAGATATTTTGTGAATCTTCCCAGTTGCCTTTCTCGGTTACGTGATAATAATCCATGATCAGACCGGCTTTATTCCCGAGTACATTTTTCAATTCACTGTATGTCCATACGTAAAACTTACCTTCTTCGTTTTCACTATCCGCATCCAATGATGAATAAAATCCACCCTCATCAGAAGTCATTTCTCGTTTTATGAAATCCAGCGTTTCGTTAACTATCCTTTTATACAAAGGGTCTTTTGTTTTTTGATACGCTGCCGAGTAAAGGCTTACCAGTTGGGCATTATCGTATAACATTTTCTCGAAATGAGGTACTTTCCAGTAATCATCTGTCGAATAACGGGAAAAACCACCGCCTATCTGGTCGTAAATACCCCCTTCTGCCATTTTATTTAAGGTAACAGTGACTGCCTTCAATGCATCTTTTTGTTTTGTCAGGTAGTTTAATTGTAACAGAAACTGCAAACTGACCGGAATAGGAAATTTAGGTGCACTACCGTATCCTCCATACCGAAAATCAATATTGTTTTTCCATATGGAGAAAATGTCCTCCAGATCATTGAGTAAGTAGGTTGAATTTTCAGCGGTTTTATAAATCATTTCATTGGATTGAACGCCTTCCGTCAGAAAATTAGCCTGTTCTTCGGCCTTTTCAGGATGTAACAATATAAAATCGTACACATGATGCAACATGTCCAACCATCTTTCCTTCGTAAAATAGGTTCCCCCGTATATGGGACGGCCATCAGGTAAAGCAATACAGTTTAAAGGCCAACCGCCTCTGTCAGTAAGCAACTGTACGGCAGTCAGATAAACCTTGTCTACGTCGGGCCGTTCTTCCCGGTCCACTTTTATACTAACAAAATGTTCGTTCATAAAATCAGCCACTTCTGAATCTTCGAAACTTTCGTGTTCCATTACATGGCACCAATGGCAGGCTGCATACCCAATACTAATAATGATATTTTTATTTTCATTTCTTGCTTTGTCCAACGCTTCCGGGCCCCATGGGTACCAGTTTACGGGATTATGGGCATGTTGCAACAAATACGGGCTGCATTCATGAATAAGCTGATTTGTATATTGGTAGTCTGTTGATTTCATATTCTTTGTTTGTTTATAGGTCAAAGGATGGTAAGAATAAAACTGATAATTCATTGTCTCTCTTTTAATTATAAATTGTGAATTATGAATTAATTAAATGGTCCATAACAATCCAAGATAGAGGGTTGTGAAACTTTCGTTCATTAAACTGTGTCCTGCAGAAAAGATAAAATGAACCTCTTTGGAGGCATTGAATGATCCTCCGACATTAAACGCCAATGATGATTTGCTGTCAGCAGCATCCGCCGTATGATAGTAAAGTTCTCCGCCCAGGGTGATAACAGGTGTAAAGTCATATTGTACTTCCCAACCTGTAAAAAGCCAGTTCCGGGTATTAACTCCGGGATTTATCCAATAACCGGCACCTCCGTAAGTAGTCAGTTTACCCCACGACTTTTGTGCCCAGACAGGTATAAACAGTTGAACCATCCCATTCCCGAATTGATTGTTACGAATAGTAGGTATTTCAAGGATAGGAAAAGTCCCTATTTGCGGCATATTATCCGTTTCATTGACAAAACGGTATTTTATGCCAAATTCAGTATCCGAATATCCCAGATTAAAACCATGAATACCCGAATAATTATAATTCATGGGTAAAATCAAATGAACCTGAACGTTTGGAACCATTCCGTAATTTATTTCCAAATGGGGACTCGTTCCTGCAGAAACATCAGGACGAAAAGTATTTATGGAAGCAATGTAATACTCCCAGTGATGGAGCTCTACAGGTTCCGGGTCATCCGTATTAAAGGGTGGTCCTGCTTTTGCCTGTTGAAATGTCAACATGAAAACAATGCCTGTAACAACCAAATACTTCATATTCTTTATACTGTTTGATTTCATATAATATCTTTCAGGTAGTTATTTGTCAAATAAAACCTTATTCATTTCATACATAGCTACTTGTTCTTTTGATTCGTAATAAAAACAAGTATTAAATTTTCATTTCTGCATTACTCAGTATCTGCTATTCATGCTAATTTTTGAACTGTCCTGCCATTTACCGGCACCATAAAGGAATAAGTAAATCAATAATAAAGTCATGGCAAAATCTGTTCGATATTCATGTGCAAAGGGCCAGAAACCTTTATCCATCAGAATGGGTAATTTAGTTGTAATAAAAGCAACCACCATAATGATAAAAGGAGGAATGGAAGCCAACCTGACAAGTAAGCCCAGTACAATGAGCATTCCACATAACACTTCGAAAGTTCCTGTAAAATAAGACCAAAAGGCAGGATTACTAAACCCAATCTTTAAGAACCTCCCTGTACCTAATAACTCAGGTAATAAATACTTTTGTATCCCCTCTGAAAGGAATATCAGTCCAACTACCAGCCGGACTAATATTGTCCTGTTGTCGCCATCATTTCTGAAAAAAAATGCACTGAAACTTTTATTTAGACTCATAACACGATCGATTATTATGTCATTAATTTATATTCAAAAATGAAGCAAAAATAAACTCATCCTAATTCTAATGATATAACAAAAAAACAATGCAATGTGTTTTAACTTACTGATAAAGTAGGAGAGAAGAATAAAAAACAAACAAGGCTACCTGTTGTGATAGCCTAGTTTAAAAGTTGTTTTGAATTAAATTTTAATGCTGTTTTACGATCGCATTGATATCTTTGCTTTCCAGTATTTTCTTTTTATATCCTGTTGAAGCTGCAATAATCATAGCTTTGCCGAGTGTTTCCGAACTTGTCACCATACTCTCTATATTTTTTATCATGAAATAGAGCGGTTTTAAGAAACTATACATCACCCTGTATAGCCTTGTCTTTGATTTTACTCCTTTCATGGGTTGAATATATCCCGGACGGAACATATAAACACTTCTGAAAGGCATTGACAATAATTCATTTTCAGTCTTGCCTTTTATTCTTGCCCACATCGTGTTTCCGTTTTCAGTACTGTCGGTATTTGCACCCGATATATAGCAAAAAGACATGTTTTTATTTAGATTCAATAAGGTGACCGCTACTTTTGTCGTTAATTCATAGGTCATTTTATTATAGTCTGCTTCCTTCATACCTACAGACGATACTCCCACGCAAAAAAGACAGGCATCAAATCCAGCCAGTCCTGTTGAAATTGGTGATAAATCGAATAAATTGGTATGAATTATTTCCTTTAATTTGGGATGTGTGATACCACAAGTCTGCCTGTTTATGACTAAAACAGATTCTACTCCTGTATCTTTCAGGCACTCGCTTAAAACTCCCTGGCCTATCATTCCCGTGGAGCCGAATAGAATTACTTTCATTTTATTACAGTCTTTATGGCATAATTATAATCATTCGAAAAACCTGTATGTGCTGTAAAGATAAATTCAGCTTTTGGAAGATTATTAATCTTATCAAATGACTTAATTGCTGTTGCCATGTCCTTGCTGAAGAATTTATTAGGCTTGTCCACCTTCCCTTCTTTTAATCCAAATGCGTCACCTACAAATAAATAGGTATCATTAATTAAATAACTCATTGAACCGGGTGTATGTCCGGGTGTTAGAATCCCCTTTATACTTATATTTCCTATTTTCAGGGTTTGCTGGTCATCCAGCAAGGTGTATTCTTTTGCATCTATTTTATTATGAGAGCTCATCATCCGTGCAGTTTTACCGTTGATCATTTGCTCTTCCTCTCTTGAAAGGTAGACTTTCGCATACCTGAAAAGTTTAATGGCTGCCACATGATCCCCGTCAGTATGTGTCAGTAAAACTGCCATTACTTTATCCGGATCAATGTTTAGTTTTTTAAACTCAACCCCAATGGCTTTGATATCATTCCCGGCATCTATTGCCACAAACCGGTCGCTATCCTTCACTAAAAACATATTCACGAATGAATCTTTGATGGCATATACATGATGCACAACTTCTTTGGTTTCCACTACATTCATCTTTTTAAGTTCCGATTTCATTTTAAAATAGAATCCACCCATAACAATGACCAGAAAGGCTACCAATATGCCTATTCCAATTAAAATCCGTTTGACTGTTTTGTTCATAATCATAAATTTTTTGAGGGTTAAATTATAACAAGAAAAATATCTTAGGTTGTAGGAGATAAATAGTGTCCTTTCATTTTATTAAAAACTAGTTTAACCCTGATTACGATCACCCTCTCAAAGACTGTTTTCCTTTTTCTTTCTCCCAAGGGAGAAAGTACACGAAGGGTGATAGAGTTCTGATAGGGCAGGGGGAGAGGTCGGATTTCATTAAAAATAAAACAAGACATTATATTATTCCCATTGCTTATCTTTATTATATGCAAATGCTTGATAAATTTATAGTTGTTGTTTATGCTCTTTCTTTGATTTAAAAAGTAGTGGTATAAATTTTGGCACATGTTCTTTGTAATTTTTATAGTCGGGATACTTATCCAGACTGATTCGTTCGGTAAACTCCGAACTTCCCATAAATAAAAGGATCAGTAAAACCGGTCCTGTAAGTGTCAGGTTGATAAATATACCGGAGGCAGCTACTCCGAAAAAATAAAATGATACCCAGGTTGCTTGTTCTGCCACATAGTTTGGATGACGGACATAATTCCAGAGACCTTCAGCCAAAAAACCCTTCTTCAAAGAATTACTATATTTCCCATCAGAAGCAATCTTATTCCTTTTATGGAATTGAAATACATTAAGTTGATTATCGGCAATGGTTTCAATAATGATAAATAGAAACATGAACGAAGCAGCAAGATAATCTAACACTGACAGGCCTGTTTCAGTATATTTGGCAGCTAATAGAAGTGGAAGGGAAAAAAGAAGAATCAACACATGTTGATAGAAGGATATAAAAAACAAATTGAACAACGTAAAGCGAATCCCTTTTTGAAGTTTTGGATGTTGTCTTAACATGACCCATCGGTAATCTTCTTCTCCTTTCCAGGGCAGAAGATCATATCCTCCTTTTCTGTAAAAATTGTAACTCAACCGGATACCCCATATAAGAACCAATATAGTCATCAACCATATCCGGGGTGATGAAGAAAAAGCATTCAAGGTTATCAGACTATATACGATTGGCATGATGCTCCAGACCTTATCCGTCTGGCTGTAATTGTGCGTTATTTCTCCAATAACAAAACAGACGAAGGCAGTACATAACATGATCACTATCCACAAATGAAAAAGATGGGTCAATCGTATGTTCCCTTCTGCAATTGATTGAGAATCGATAAATGATGCCGAACGTAGAAATAAATTCATTGTTATTATGTTGAAGAGTAAGTTAATGCATTAACGGCTGATAATTTGATAAGAGCTTATATTTCCGCCCGCAGAACCAAAAATCTAAAACAACATAGTAATTTTTATTTACCACAAATGGAATATCCCGGGTATCGGAAGTCACGAATACGCCAGGTTTCGCAATGAGTATTATATTAAAATTCTTTACTCTGTGTAACTTTGTAACTTTGAGCCTTAGTGGCAGATTAAATGTGTTTCATTGAAGATACATTGATTTACATTTTTGATTTAATTCAACCTGCATTGAAACAATAAAAACATTCAATAAGTTTAACGATAGTATAAATTTAAAAAACAAACGGGATAAACATTCTGGTGTGTTTCATATAATCGATGTATGCATCTCCAAAGTAATTGATACATTCCTTTTCATCAAATTTAGACGTGAAATAAAGAAAATTTGTTGAAAGTAAGGCTGCTATAAATAAAACCAGCCCCGGATTCTTTAGGAATATAGCCCATGTTACAAAGATGAGCGAAGCATAAAGCGGATGCCTGATACGTCTGAATATACCTGTATCAATCAACCGGGTCGTTTTCTCGAAGCCGAATAAGTTTTTCTCATCTCTGACAGGATTGGGTTTCCCTATTCTTTTAATTAACAACATTCCTGCCATCACGAGGTATGCCGAATAAAACAACAGAATCCATGAAATGATCTGATTGAAACAAAATGGATGGAAAAACCAGAATTTGTAGTTGGAAGCGAGCAACCAGGACATGCATATCCAGCTGAAAAACCTGTAAAATCCATGGCTCTTTCTATTAAATAATGTCCTCCAGGAAATGACGATAACCATCAAACTGAGGATTCCAAAGACGATTAGTTTTGACATACTTTATTTGATTTATTTAATAATGATTGTTGTCTAAGACGTTACGTTTACTTTAAATATCAAGAACAAAACAGTCTCATTTTATTTTAAATAAAACTTCATGAATCCTCATTCGGTTCATTTCTTTCCGCTTCTTAACCAGGCCATATACATTTTCACTTCAGTATAATTTAAAAAGGCACTCAACATTTCGTATATAGAACCTGTTTCAGCCCCTTTGCGAATCATCTCGGATGCTTTCTCACGCTTTTCGGGAGTAATAAAGTCATTGATGTCCAACTCCCCGCTAATGATGTATTTCTCCAAATGACCTACTATAGTTGTTTGGTTCAGGTTGCGGGTAAAGGCTATTTCTTCAATCGTTTTACCCTGATTGTACAAAGCAAGGCTTGTCCTCATGGTTTCGCCCACCGGTTTTTTCTCTCCTCTTTCTCTTTTTACAGTTGTTTTTTCATGCATCAATGATTGAAGTTTGTGTTCTTTGCTGTATGCCAGAATCACATCCAGGAATGCCTGTCCGTATTTTTCCACTTTGGCAGGTCCGAAACCGTTTATTTGCAACAATTCCTTCTCATTTTGCGGTAAGTAGTTCGACATCTCCGATAATGTCTTGCTTCCGGCCACCAGGTAGATAGGGATGTCATGTGGTTCACACAGTTTGTTTCGAAGATCCATTAATTCATAGTACAGTTTTGGTTGTCGAGTTTCCATCGTTTTAGCGGAAGCATTTTTGGCATAGGCGTTTACGCTGAAATCAGGAAGTATAAAAGTATTTTTAAGGATAAAGTAATCTTCCACTGTAAACTTCATTTTCGCCCCTTTCATTAAGTGACTTTTTTGAGCTATGTTGGAAAAAATCATTCGAATACTATCATTAAAATCGGAAGCATGAAGTTTGCTGTCGGTAGTAGCAGGTGATTGACGGAGTGTTTCCAACAGGTTATTCATTTTTACGTTGAAAAATTCAACAGCTGCCGTCAATCTTTCCTGTAAGTATTCTTCTGAAACAGGACGACTCTCAAAAACACGTTGTAATTGATGCTGGAACTTTCCTGCTACTTCCTGCAACGATTGAGTCTGGCTAAGAATATTATTTAAATAAGGAATGGTCTCATCATTAAATGATGATTTCACTTCATTCGTTTCGGTTGTTAAACGGGATACCTGGCCGATTACATTTTTAAAATCGAACAACTGCATCAGGATAAAGCTGCGGTATAGATTACGTGATTCATCAAGTTGTTGCTCAAGTACATCTATAGGTAATTTATTGCGTTCATGCTCTACAATCTGATGATCGTTCTGAATACTTAACGGATTAATCTTGCTCAGCAATACCATCCCTTCCAACGAACGGCAACGGCTTAAAGCTACATAAACCTGTCCGGCAGTAAAAGCCGCACCTGCATCAATAACAGCCTTATCAAATGTCAATCCCTGGCTCTTGTGGATGGTGATGGCCCAGGCAAGGCGCAACGGATACTGGATAAACTTACCCAATTGCTCTTCTTCAATTTGTTTGGTCGTTTGATTGGTCGAATACCTTATATTTTCCCATTCTGCCTTTCCCAGTTCTATGGATTCGTAGTCATCAGGGCATTTTATAGTGATGGATTCGTCCTGAATACTTTTAATTACTCCTATTTTACCATTAAAGAACCTGCGGGGTGTCTCCGTATCGTTTTTAAGGAACATGACTTTCGCACCTATTTTCAGTTCCAACGTCTTTTCGGTTGGATAACTCTTTTCAGGATATTCATCCTTTATTTCAGCATCAAATGAATATATCTTTCCTTTTACTTTTGCCAGTTCTTCTGCATTAATCTGGTCGGCTTTATAGTTATGTGTTGTCAGTGTGATATAAGTGTCGTCATTGGGCGGTACAAACAACGGATTATACCTGCTCTGAAGCAACTTCAACCCTGAGTCGGACAGGCAATTGTTTCGTACTTCGTTTAATACCCTGATAAAGTCCCCGTTTGTCTGGCGGAAGATCTTGTCCAGTTCAATATAGACTGGTTGTTGCTGCAAGATAGCCTGGCTATGGAAGAAATACGGGCTGGAATAATATTGTGAAAGGATCCGCCACTCTTCGTCAGAGGCAACAGGTGAAAGCTGGAACATATCCCCTATAAAAATGACCTGTACTCCGCCAAAAGGTTCGTTATTTCGAAACCGCACATGACGCAGGATGGTATCCACAGCATCGAGCACATCGGCGCGAACCATACTTATTTCGTCAATAACCAGTAATTCCAGTTCCTGGATAACCTTCCGGCGGTTGCTCTGCATTTTCATCTTTTCAATCAGGTTCTTACGGCCTTCCACGGTAGGAATAAACGGATTGAAAGGCAACTGGAAAAAGGAATGCATGGTAGTACCGCCTGCATTTATGGCTGCAACACCAGTCGGAGCCACGACGGCGATTTGCTTCTTGGTTTCTTTTTTAAGTTTACGCAGGAAAGTGGTTTTCCCCGTTCCTGCTTTTCCCGTCAGAAATATGCTCCGGTTTGTATAGATGGCAAAATCGTGAGCTAATTGGTAATAAGGAGAGGCATTTTCCATACGAAATAATTCATAATGATTTAGTTTTGCAAAAATAACTAAAACAAATAAGAACTAAGTAAATAGTACAAAATAATGTCGTATTTTTTAGACACATATGCTACATCCCGTGGTTCGGGAACAACTCCAGGTTTAACATTAAGGCAACATTATCTCCTTAATTTCCTACAGTTTTGTATAATCTTATATTGAAACCTACAATAATGTATCTGTTTTATATTGTAAATAACTTGCAAGTACCTAAAAAGCAATACGATGATCAAATGGTACGTTATTTGTATTTGTTACAACAAAAGAATAAATATGACAGAAGAACAAATCAAAGAACTCGAAAAGCAAGTAAGTAAAGCCCGCTTTAAACTAGGACAAAAGGCAGGGGAACTGCATGATCTGATTGAAGACAGGCTGCCTGCCGATTACCGCAAAATACCTGCGTATGCTAATGCAGCATTCCTTGCCTGTGAGGAATGGGACAAATTAAACATGGAACTTATTAAAGCCAAAAAAGCATGATCATAAAATTCTACGAAAAACCGGGTTGTATCAACAACACCAAACAAAAACTTCTGTTGCAATCCTGCGGTCACGAAGTGATTGCCTGTTCGTTGCTCTCGGAAGCATGGACCGCTGAAACACTAAAGCCTTTCTTTACAGGCATTCCCATATCTGAATGGTTCAACAGGGCAGCACCCCGTATTAAATCAGGTGAAGTGAATCCAGCTGATTTTGACGAAAATGCTGCCTTAGAAGCTATGTTGGCCGATCCGCTGCTTATCCGTCGGCCTTTGATGGTAGTGGACAATGCCTTTATCTGCGGATTCGATAATGATACTGTCCAGTCTTTGATTCAACAACAGGATGCAAGTCATTTACAATCCTGCCCGAATTTATTGGACCCTTGTTTGTAATCAGTCAATAGCACTCTGACTTATCTTGTAACCCCATAAATCATTCCGCTAATCATTGGTATCAGCCAGATAATCCAAACGAATAAACTTAATTTATGGAATTGTAAAATCTTGTTTTCATCTTTTCTGTATAATACTATTGTTGCCCAAACAGCGTGAAAAAGCATCAATAATATGGCAATCATTCCGGTTATTCCATGAAAACTAAATTTCAATAAACCACCTGAAAGTAAAGCCATTGCTCCTGTACCAATTGTATCGCAGACTAAGCCCAGATAAAAAAATAGTAAATGCCATACTTTTAATCTCTTTTGTATTTTCTCGCTCCAAACACCTATGGTATAAAAAACACAGGCAAAGAAAATAAGATTCATTCCAATCATTAACATGTTCTCTTAGGTTTAATTGTAACTGATTTTTTTGTAATACATAAGTTTTTTCCCTTTCTGTTTTTTAATGGAGGGAAGAATGGTACAGGGTTAAATAGTTGCACCCACAAATCTATAGAATATACTGGTCAGCGAATTGTACCAACTCACTGAAGTTCAAGTTCTGAGTGAAGCGGAGACTTGGACTGAAAACCTGTGCAGTTTTTGACCGATGTTTTCTTGGCAGGGCTTAACATCAACAATATCCTTTTCCAATGTAAAATCAATAGTACTAATGTTATATGGATGTCAATCTTAACGGCATACTAACCAATCCTTTACGGCTACCCAGCACATACAAACAATATACCTTGACGAAATAATAACAAAATAACGGTGCTAACTATAAAATACTCCTTTTTTAAACACTGACATGTCTTCGACGATGTCAGGTTTCTTGTTCTGCAACCTGTTAACATGCTTGCACTTGACAGCGTTAACAGAATAGGATTACTTCATAAAAATTAAATTCGTAAGCATGTTTAATATCCGGTTTCAAATGGCACACCTGATTTCGATACTGTTCTTGTTTTGAGTCAAAGTCTCAGCTTCGCTCAAAACTATAAAGTGCGACCTGCTCCAACTAAGTTTTTCATTTTTCATGTATTGGCGCAGATTGCAAATCAAAACAGATTTACAGGTGGTTGATTAAAATTTGTTTTGCACAAAATAAAAGTTACGACCGCTAATGCCAAAAATGCCACCACGATAAGTACTTGTGTCCAGGATACTTTTTGGATTGCTTGTTTGTTTTTTATTTCACACACTTCACCCGGACAGTGTTGGGCTTTTTCTTTGTAGATCCAGCCATAAAGCAAACAACCTAAACAAATGCCAAAGACTGATTCAAAAAACAGAAAAATCTGACAAATAAGACAAATAATGCCTGTCACAGGGCTTTTTGTATTCATGATGACTAACAATCCCAGCATTGTTACTGCCAGTACAAGACCGATTATCCAAGCTAACTTTTTTTGTGCTGCTCCAACATATTCAGGAGTCTGTTTACTGACAATTATCCTTCCGATAATCAGCGTCGGTGAGTATTTCGGACTGATAAAAACCCTGACTATGAAATCTAAAAGAAAGATCAGTACAAAATACTTGATCATTAAAAAATTACCTGTATATATTACCCGTTGAATGGCTATAAATACAAATAAAAAGAGTATTCCGGCTGCTGCTCTTATTTCGCGCTCATTTAAAACCGGTATGTTGTACCCTTCAACTGTTTCTCCAAATTGTTTCATTATTTCTTTTGTTATTAGTTATTGAGTGCAAATGTACTAATTATTTCAAATATGAGTCCACTTCGAAAAGTTGCAAATACCAGATTGTACAAACCTGTTCTACCCAACATTCCCGTTTTCTGGGTACTTCTCTCTTTTTTCTGCCTTTCTACATTCCTTCTGGTTCCTCTTCAGTTCCTCATTAGTTCCTCCTTTATTACGTACATATTACGTTGGTATTACGTAGGTATTACGTACATATTACGTTGCATAATAAGCAACGTAATATGTACGTAATATCTACGCAATATGTACGGATTAATTACTTTAGTGATGAGGAACTGATGAGGAACTAGAAAGGAGCTGGAATGGTACCGAGAACTTTTGGGGTTACTTGGGGAAAAGGCTAAATATCACCTGCTAACAACTGCTTTTTCTTCTCTATCGACTACCGACTACTTACTACCTGCTATTTTTTCCTTTTTTTTCTTCCACATTTTAGTAAACCGGGGAAGTTCGTAGGACAACATGCAAATCCATCCCACAAGACAAGCCAGTGCAATGCCTTTCAACCCGAAATAGGGAGCCATCAGGTAAGCTGCAATGACACGGCCCACTATCTGTGTAAACGTGGAGTTCAGCGTTATTTTCAGCTTCCCCATCCCGCGGAAATAACCTTGCAGGATATTGGTTACTCCAGGAAGCAGGTAAAGAAATGACATGATTTTCAGGTACTGAACGCCTGAATCAACGACCTTGACACCTTCATTTCCAACAAATACAGTTACGAAGGGCCGGGCAAAAACAAAGATGGTGACTCCCATGATCAGGCTATAGATTACTTCCATTTTAAGTCCTGTAAAAAAGCCTTTCCGGAGACGATCCGTCCTGCCTCCGCCAATATTCTGTGCCAGGAAACCGGTAGTGCCATGCGCTATATTTTGTTGTACAATCATGACGAAGTCATCAATACGGCTCACTGCATTGAAAGCAGCAATGGCAAAGATTCCAAGCGGATTGACTGCTCCCTGTACCAGCAATTTCCCGACATGAAGGGTGATCTGCTGCATCCCGGCCACTGAACTGTAGTTTATCGTTTCACGCAGCAATGTCCTGTCGAATACAAATTCATGGCGGGTATATTTCAGGATAGGAATCCTTTTCCGGACATATATAATGCAAAACAAAGCCGATAATGCCTCTGCAATGACGGTGGCACACGCTGCACCCGCTATCCCAAGCTTCAGTACAGCTACAAAGAGGATATCCATAATCACGTTAAGTACGGCAGAGGCTGCCAGGAAGTAGAGGGACGCATTCGAATTGCCCATGCTCCGCAGCGTGGAGGCATAAATGTTATAGATAAAAGTAAAGAACATCCCCACGAAGATAATCCGTAGGAAAAGGGTCGCATCATCAATAATCTCTGGAGGAGTATGCATCAGGGAGAGAATGGCATGTGAAAAAATCAATCCAAGCACGACAAGGACCAGTGTAAATACGCCTCCGGCAATGAGCGCCGTTGATATTTCACGTTTCAGTTTGACGATATCGCCCGCACCAAAGAAATTGCCCATAAGAACCGACATACCCAGGCAAATGCCTACGATCAGAAACAAAACAATGTTCATGATAGGGCTTGCTGCTCCCACGGCTGCCAGTGCATTCGCTCCGATAAACCTTCCTACAATGATGGAGTCGGCCGCATTATAAGTAAGCAGACAAAAGTTACCTATAATTAACGGTACGGTAAAATGAATAATCTGGGGGGCGATAGGACCCGAGGTCATGTCTACAATCTTTCCTTGCTTCATCTTCTATTTACTAGCGAACCGCAAAGGTAGACATTTGACTCTCATAAGTCGTTTCCTGCTCTACAAAGAAAATTTAAATTTTGCAATTTGTATTTTGAGAATAAACCTGTTTGCAGCTTACCACTGTCTGAAGGTTAGTTTTCCCGTACTCCATTCTGATCTAAGTTTAGGCCCAATTATACCAGAGTGGTAACTTACTCTAACTTTTTCTACAGATGTCTTTTGGATATCTTAAGTTATTAATGATATAAGACATCTAAGTTATATCTATAAGACAACTAAGAGTCAACTAAGTAAATACAATGAGTGAAATATGAAGGAAATGGGGAGTTAATCCTAATAAAAGTAATTTAATTGTTGTTTTTGTAATACACTTTGTGTTATTGTGTCTAAATTGTTTTTTTTATTTTCAGAAGTAGAATAAGGAGCTCTAATCTGTTCTTGTTGATTTTTTCAGATAATTATTAAATCTGTATTAAAAATAATAGATAACAGTGATAACTAATTGGATTATTAATTACCTTTGCAGCGTTTAAAAAATAAACTATGCCATCAACTTCTGAAAACTTTTTAAATGAACCAATCGGCCGGAGACTGGACAAAATCAGCAAGCTGTTTCTGGAGAACTTACAAAGTCACCTGACGCATCTTGACATTGAGCGTTCGTTTTACCCTTTGTATTTGATTGATGCGGGCAATGGTATTACTCAACAGGATCTGGCGGGTAAACTGGGTTGCGATAAAGTACAGGTAGTACGGATTATTGATTACCTTTCCTCGAATGGTTATGTGGAACGCATGACGAATAAGTCCGACAGAAGAAAATACGAATTAGCTATAACTGAAAAAGCAAGGCTGGTAATGCCCGATGTTCAGAATGCACTTAGGGAATCGACGTCTTTGACTTTAGAAGGACTATCCGAAAAACAAATAAATGAATTTTATACAGTACTTGAAACAATAGAAAAAAATCTTATCACTCATAAAAGCCAATCAGCAAAATGAAAAAAAAATCAACCCTCTGGATTGCCATCATCCTGTTATTAATAGTCGCTTTCTTTTTGAAAGTGGGATTCTCCAAGTCGTCCGACAAAGATGATAAAAGAAATGGGAAAGGGAAAAAAGAACGAAAAGTAGAC
>Ga0364914_10122_pt2 | contig 29354 bp, 28 predicted proteins | sample ExccelJu500001D3_3_FD_206954 | JGI IMG/M metagenome (GOLD analysis project Ga0364914, IMG submission 206954) | Enriched cells from Trout Bog Lake Hypolimnion, Wisconsin, USA - BchlTB.June25.5000.01.D3 | ecosystem: Environmental > Aquatic > Freshwater > Lake > Hypolimnion/Profundal zone | place... | reverse complement strand
GCTTTTCCTTTCACGATGGGAATGGCGGGAACTTCCGGTCTTTTCATCGCAGTGAGCAGGGTTGTCAATAAAGAAGAAGGATGTTTCTTAATGATGTCTTCCCGGTAGTTCTGTAATTCTTTATTTAAACGGACGATCTCATTCCTGAGCTTTGCGCTGTCTTCTTTTGTTTTAGCTGTCGCCATTTGCTGGTTAAGATTCATCAATGCCTTTCCTTTCTCGATGGTTATGGCAGAATATTCTTTAAACAGATCGTTGTCGGGCGAGCCTTTGATAACGGGATTGTCTTTCTGAGCCGTATCGCCAGCAATGCTGAATTGCTGTTGATTTCCGATCAGTAATTCAAACTGAACTGTGTATTGCGGAGAAACGATGAAATAAATACCGCCGGGCAATTTGGTAGGACCTTTAAAAACTCCCACGCTCTTATCGTTCAGCTGGGCAGAATCAACCAAAACCCTTCCTTTGCCATAATAAGAGCCCAGGTAGACCTTGCAATTCTTTAGGGGCGTTAAACTGATGGCAATATTTTTTGCAGGAGCAGCAACGGGTTTCTTCACGGCTTGAGCCAACAATGAAATAGAAAAAAGCAAACCTGTAAAAAGCATAAATCTGGACTTCATCAACTAAAATTTTCTTGATTGTAAATGTAAGTAATTGCCGGGCTAAGGAAAGGATGCTTTGCAAAATGAAATGATAATTTTGTTCTGCACTGCAAAGGCAGCTTAGAGATGATTTTCTGTTGATCTATCGACCAATTCAGTCGTTCCGGAAAACCTTTTAGTGTTCATTAGAATGGGGCCTTGCGGAACAGTGTCAGTTTGACGCATACTTCTTAGATACTTCTTATATACTCCTTATATAGTTCTTATATTATTGGGGGTGTTTTGGACTTTATAAGAGCGTTTTTTGTCAAATTGTCTTGCACAGGGGGTATTTCAGGCGGAGGCGAGATTATATTTATTCCAAAATTTTCGGATTAATTGTTGGTAGGAAACACCAAAAATGGCGGACGCACCTAGTGAGCCTTACAGCGGCTTTATGCACCTATACTATTTCACTTTATAATAATCTTCCAATATTCTGGTGAGTAGGGGCCTGTAGAGTCGCCAGAAAAAGCTCACCCTCTCCTGCAGATCTCTTGAATTAAACATCAACCAGTCGAAATAATGAATGCCCTTAAAATAAGAGGTGCTGATGCGTATGGGATTATCACAAAAATCGGCAGAGAAATAGAAGAAACGATAATCCTTGTTGATATGTGTGGTGATGGCCGGAAAACTTGTTGGGATGCCATTGCTTTCTAAAATAGTTTTACCTGCTGCATTTGCATCGATGGTGAAAGAGGAAATAACATGATTAAATCTCGTGTCAACGGAGATGATATCAAACCAAAAAGAATACTTCATGGCTTCGGGTAAATGATAATACTGCTGCCCTTCCTTGCTTGAAATGATATATGGCAGTTCTGTATTTAAATGCGTTTGGTTTTCGAGGATCTCCACTTTATCGTCATTGCGAACAAAAGCGATCCCGCTTTTTGTAAAGGGCCATTTATTATTATGCTGTTCTTTGTATCGATTGATCATCCATTTGGGCAATTCTAAATTGATATTTGTATCCAATGACTCAAAATATCTGCCGATCCATCCGCTCCATTTGATGCCGAAACTGTTTTCGAATTCCTGCCTCACAATTTTTTTAGTGGGCGATCCCAAGCAATTGAATTCTGTAATGATCAATTTATGCCTGGCCTGCATCTGCTCTAAGAAATGAACATCCTGTGTACTCATTCCGCCATAGACGATCGGCGAACGTTCTTTCTCATCATTTACATCATACCATTCGTTCTTATAAATACCATAGGCATCTGTAATATAGGCCAGATCGGCATCTTCGCTTAAATGATCCAACTGATTGTCGGAAAACCGTTCCAACCCTTTTAAACGAAATTCTTTTCCGTTCAACGGAAAGAAACCAAAATAATCCTGATCGCCCTGGTATAATTCAGAATTATTCTTTGCAAATTTTTGCTGATTCAAAATCCAGTTGAGTGAAATATGTTCCTGCCCTTTTTTTGTGAGCACCGTTTTATCAATGATGGCCACTACCAGTTTTCTTTTGGGTGTGAGCATCCATATCGACCACATCCACAATGGGATGAGGATAATGCATAACAGAAGGATCCGAAAAAAATATTTTTTGTTTCGTTTTAAAAACGATGCTGCCATGATAAGCCGATTTGATATTGATTGCCTTTTGTTTCAGGAAGGTATTCCTGATTGGCCCATGATGCAGTTGCCGACAACACATTCATGCGTGAGATCTTTTTCTTATAAAATATGCCTGCTTTGTATGTTGTCATTTTATACAGTCCGATCTGTACAGCATTATAACGATCATCCGGCGACAATCCATAACCGATACTGCCACCCAGCAGATCATCGGCTGTATCAAAATAATAAGTTGCAGATAAGGAGTAAGACGCGGAGACGCTACTCGTATAATCACTTGGTGTTACATAGGCCCTTGCACCGAAAAGCCAGCTTTTAATATACTTTCCCAGGTTTCCGGTAAAGATCCAGGTGGGCGTTCCACTGAATTGTAAATAACGCAAACCCAGTTCGGCTTCAAAACTTTTTGGAAGATTGGCATATAAAGAAAATCCACCCCGCCATTGCGGAAATACCCCGTTATCGCTGGCGCAATAACCCATGCTTACATAACTGTAGAATGTTTTTGAGATATGCGGATATGCATCTACTTCCACCTGTACCGCATCTTCTTTAAAACGGTTGGCATAATTAAGACGACCGATCACAGAACCGATGGATGTAGATCTTCCGTAATCAATACTTACAATATGCCAGGGATCGGGGAATTGTTTATCGAAGTACACATAATCATAACTCAGGCTTATCTTATTCTTGTAGGTCGCTTCTTTGATGCTTTCCTGTAATGCCCTTGCGCCGGTATTATTTTTATTGATGTTCAAGATCTGTCTTGTTACTGAATCTGCTGCCGTATAGCTTTTCATGGCATTCAATATTTTCGCTTTGCGCAACAACAGATCTTCCGATCGCGGATGAAATTTTAATCCGCCTTCGCAAAGATCTAATGCTTTTGCATAATGATCGTTCCAGTATTCCAGGTCGCTGTAAGCAAGTGTGGCATCTTCGTAATCGGGTTTTGCTTTTATTACCCGATCAAAACAGATCGCTGCACTGTCATAGTTTTTTGTCCAGCTATAGATCCTGCCTAAGAAAATACGGATGTCTGCGTAATCCGGACTGATGCTGAGGGCCTGGTATAAATATCCTTTGGCTTTGCTGTAATCGTTTTCATCAAAAGCCGCTTTACGAGCAGCTTTGAGCAGGTCGTCGGAGGATGCTTCCTGTGCAAACACAGAAATGATCATGGAAGAAAAAAATAAAAGCAGTAGTATTTTTTTGATAGGCATAAACAATTATGATAGTTAAAGATACTATATTGATTGTTATATGGTTTGATGGCTCTAAGGACGATTGAATGAGTTGTTCCACCTTCGCTGAAGCTACGGAGGATAAAGAGTCGGGAGTTAGGAAGGCATTTAAAAGAGTGTTGCCCGGCAGATCCCTCCTGCGTCGGGAAGACAGCACTGTTCAACTTTTGCATTACTTTACTTCAGCGGTAGAGCCTTGATGCGTATGCTAAACGCGTGTCGTTTTTAAAGAGTTTGCTTGCGCTTAAAAATTAGTTACTGATGAAGTAAGGAGTCGCTCATCCTTCGCTGAAGCTACGGAGGATAAATAAAGCTTCGGAGGATAAAGAGTCGAGAGTTAGGAAGGCATTTAAAAGGGTGTTGCCCGGCAGATCCCTCCTGCGTCGGGAAGACAGCACTGTTCAACTTTTGTATTACTTTACTTCGGCGATAGGGCCTTGATGCGTATGCTAAACGCGTGTCGTTTTTAAAGAGTTTGCTTGTCCTCCGAAGGAGTCCTTTGGACAAAAGGTAACCGAATGAGGGTAGGTAAAAAAAGTCAAGAACGAATGATATACAGCATCCCGAATCAAGTTCGGGACAGGCTATTCGTTCACGGAGCGCTACTCAACTGCAGTGCTACTGTGACTTTTGCTTTTGTATCGTTACTGTACTATTCCCAGTATTTTGTCTTTCTGTTTTTCGGAGACTTTATAATGCAAGCCTGTTGCCTTTTCTTTCTGCAACGGAGAATTTTGTGTAAGAGAGAATATTTATTTTTTAGGTAAATATTTCTGCAGTAAGCTATCGGGGACTAATTTTTTTCCTTTGATAAATTCATCATTCTTTCTTTTGAACAGATCGAAAGCGGCTTTTAATTGACTGAATTTATTTTCATCCTCCACTTGTGTAAGATTCATGTCGCTGCTGATCTTGAACAGGGAATTGGCATTGATCATATAGTCGCCCATTACAAAATCAATGATATCGTTCTTGGTTTGCATTAAAGGATAAGCGTGAATATTCCTGAAGTTTCTGGCGGTATCTAAACCACTGCCCATCCAGTTTACAAGTGATGGTACTTGCAGGCCATAAGCTTTTTTTAACCACATCATCATACTCGGCAACACGTCGAAATGTGTGCTGACAGAAGAAAATCTTGCAGACCGCTTTAATAAAGGCGAATAAATAATTAAAGGAACATGATAACGATCGAGTTTACTGATCATCGGTATTTCGGGCATTCTGTGATCGCCTGTTATCAGAAATACGGTGTTATTAAAATCGCTTCTTTGTTTGTATTGTTCAAAAAAGTTACGGATGGCATCATTGGTATATAAAATACTTGCGTATTGATATTTGTAATTGCGGTATTCTCTTTTCGCGGTCTCATCAAATTTCAATTCATCCATGCGTTGTTCGAAACGTTGCAGATAATGATCCTGTTCATTTATAAAAAACGGACTATGTGTGGAAACCGTAAGCAGGATACTTGCAAAAGGTTGTTCAGCCTTTTGTTTGATCTCAAAGAATCGTTTGAATAGATCCTTGTCGCCATAGCCCCAGGAGAAACCATTCTGTCCCGGCATTTTTGTATAGCCCGAAGGGAAAGAGGGTTCATCATTGATGCTGTTCACCAGATTCTTCTGCATGTAAATATTCATGTTGTCAAATCCCGATTCGCCCCCATAATGAAAAGAAGTGTTATAACCGTTAAGTTTAAGCAAGCTCAATAATGAAAAATGCTGCGGCATATTATTTCCCAATTCATTAAAGCCGTTTTTTGCAAAGGGAAGAGAGCCAATAAAAGAAGGCAGCACTGCAAATGTTCTACCGCCTTCGCTTAAAAAGTTTTCCCAGTACAAACTTTTATCGGAAAGAGAATCTATGAAGGGAGTAAAATTACCGAGATAAGCGCCCTTGTTGGTAAATGCCCTTCCTAATCCTTCCACTAAAAGGATCACAATATTGGGGGCTTTTTTTTCTGCATTAAAGAATGGGGAAAGCACATCAGCTGAACTGTCGACCGCATGCAGGAAGGGATAATTTTTTTCATCCACATATTTGAAAGAAAGGATGCTGTTGTTTTTATTGTCTTCGCTTCCGAAATCGCCACTGTAACTATCGGCATAAATATCCTGTTGTTTGGAAGCCGGGAAAAAATGCTGTAGTGATGCATTGAAAAAGAAATAAGATTTATTGAGTGCAAGGTTATTACTGTACTCCTGCCCGGGCAGCCATTTATTTGTTGCGGACAAAAAATTAAATGCAATTGAGCTTCCGAATAAAACAAAGAGCAATGTGGTATAAAATGCACTCAATTTTAATTTCTTAGGAAGATAGATAAATGACAAGATGATCATCAGCAACAGCAATGAAAATATAATGATAGTCGTTATATTGACAGCACCTGCAGCGCCAACTGTTTGTTTGATATCATTCCAGGAATAGCCCCAGAGATCTGCACCCAATGGAACCAATGTGGTTAAAAAATATTGCGACAGGGAAACCTGGATCAATATCAGCAGAACAGACAGTACACAAAAAAATAGCTTTGCCATTTTTTTGTGTAGCAGATACAACAGTAAAAATGGCATAAACCAGATCAAACCTGTTGAAAGAAACCAGGCGAGATCTTTAGCAAGTCCCAATGTGATCACTTTAAAAAATAACTTAGGGATGCCGTGTTTGAAAACTTCAAAACTTAATTCAAGGATCCTTGCGGTGACGAGTAACAATAATAGAGCGATCGCATAGCCGGAGAATTCTTTGGCGGCATGAATAAATTTATTGGGAATATTTTTAAAGAATACAGCAATAGGATTCTTTTCTTTGATCAGTTCCCGATCGTTGCTGTTTACTTGTACCGTTGTTGCTGTTTGTTTTTGGGCAAAGCCCGTTCTTGTCATTTCGCCCCATGCTTTATTTTTCTTGAGCAGGTCAAAATAGCCCTGTACAGCGCTCCATACCACAAAGGGATGAAAATAAAAGGGTTCCGTTAATGCGGTCACGATCAATAAAAAGATCTCTGATCTTTTTTTGTATTGGTTATAAGTGATGATCTCCATATAGATCGCGAAGGCAGAATAGAGATAACCGAAGCAGACAACAAAGAAGAGGTATACCAAAAAGAAAGACCACTCGATCATTCCCATTGCAGCAAAAATGAAAAAGAAGAGGAAACCTAAAAATTCAATAATAGGTGCGAGGAATTCGAAGAAGAACCAGTATGGATAGCTCAACAGACCCATTAAATGATAATTGTGATTGAAGAACATTTTGCGGTGAAACCATAAAGTTTCATAAGTGCCTCTTGCCCAGCGATTGCGTTGTCTGCCTAATATTTGTAATGAATCCGGTGCTTCGGTCCAGCATAAAGGATCGGGAATATAGGTAACGCGGTATTTTTCTTTTTTCTCTTCCAGATAGCGGCGCATACGCACCACCAGTTCCATGTCTTCACCAACAGTATTATGGTTATAACCTCCGGCTTTAATAACGATCTCCTTATCAAATGCGCCAAAAGCGCCCGAGATCAGCATCAGGCCGTTTAATCTGCTCCAGGCCATTCTGCCTAAAATAAAAGCGCGGATATATTCCAGGCTTTGCATCCTGGGCAGATATTGTTTGGGGATCTTTACTTTAATTAATTTACCATCTTCAATGATGCAGGAATTGGCAATGCGCACAACACCGCCCGATGCGATGACCTTTTTATCTGTTCCTTCTAAGAATGGTTTTACCATTTTCAATAAAGCGTCCTGTTCCAGGATGCAATCCACATCGATACAAACCAAATAATCATTGGTTGCGATGTTTACACCCACATTCAAGGCATCGGCCTTACCGCCGTTCTCTTTATCAACGACCACCAATTTACTGTAAACGGGATTTCTGCTTTTATAGACACCCCTTACCGTTTTTGTGGGGATTTGATAGTTGACAAAGAAGTGCACTTTTTTCAGTTCAAAAGCCTCTATTAATTTTTGGAGGCTATCATCTTTGCTTCCATCATTCAAAATGATCACTTCGAGATTGCTATAATAGATGGATAGTAGCGAACGAACATTTTCAATAATGGTCTTGCCTTCATTATAGGCAGGTGCCAGAATGCTAACCGAAGGGGCATGGGGGGATGCTGCCAGTAAACGATAATCGGTAAAACTGTTTTTGTGGAGATAAGTGTGTGTTTCACCGATGGAGTAGAGGCCGATAAAAATATACGATAGAACCAGCAATACAGAATACGCAAATATCCCGTACATCAGCATATTGAAAATAATATCTGTAATGTTTTGCAAACTCATTTTTCCATTTCAGATTTAATATGCAGGTAAATATCCTGATAAGGACCTGACGGTGCTCTTCCCCTTTCTTCCAAAGCTTCTAATCCGCGCGGGAAACTATGCGCCAAGATCCTTCCTGCTTTTAATTTTATGATATCACTCTTATCATCCAGCAAGGCAATTAAAAACCAGGCCTGATCGAGCGTTGCAATTTTTACAAGCGCATCCAAAACGGCTAATTGATTGGTGAATTTTTCTATGTGATAATATTCTGTAAGTATTTGCGCTGTTGTTTCATTGGCTATGCGCACCAATGTTTTAATGGCCTGTAGTCTTACGGAAGTATTACTGTGTGCCAAGCAGTTGACAACAGCATAGTGCACAGAGAACTGCTGATACTCAGCAGCCAGTTTTAAAGCAAAAATGATGACTGTATCATTCACTGAAGAAAGCCAATTGGGAAGATGTGTAGCCAATTGCCCGGCTTCTTCAGCAGATCTTAGCTGGTCCAATAATTTTATCTGTTGCCATTCAGTGATCGGATAACTCACCTGGTCTAAAAAACGAAGTCCGTCGAACCCCGTCATATTCACTACGCCTATTTGTGCTTCCATGCGCACAAATTCGTATTGATTGTTTGTATTATGATAAATGAGGGGAAGGGTATCCATTTGCTGCATGGAATATAATTCATGGATCCCTCTTGATCGAATATGCCATTTTCTGTTAGAGAGTTTTTTGATGGATTGTTTTTTGAGGCCTAGTTGTTCATAGAGAGCAATAATATTTTTTGCTGCAGCACCGGTCAGATTCTTTTTTGTTTTGATCAACTCTTCAACAGTGAATTCTTTTGCTAACGGTCTTTTTAAAATGCGATAGAAGTCGGCAGGGATATCAAATTTGCCGGCATCTTCCGATTCATCTAAAATGGCTTTGGCAACCCAAATTCCCAATTCGGATTGAATTCTTTTTTTAAAGAAAAATCTTGTTTTTTTTAAGTAAAGCGTAATGTATATGATGAGAACCACTACAATAAAACCGGCCGACAGGATCTCAATTCCGATCAATAGATAATCGGGGTTAATGATCTTAGTAAAAGATCTCAGCATGCAAGAGAAAGAGAATGCTGCGTATGATAAAAATATATTACAATATGAAAAAATGAATATTGCGATCAAAATACATGCAGGTTAATATGCAAGTATAACATATTTTCTACTGATTCTTTTTGAGCAATCGTTTTACCCGAACAGCCAATTCATTTAAATTAAAGGGTTTGGTCATGTAATCATCGGCGCCCAGTTCAAAAGCATCTTCTACTGTTTTTTCCTGGCCCAGTGCCGACAAAACGATCACAGCAGTTAATGGGTTCCTGGTTTTTACAAACCGGAGGATCTCGAGGCCTGAAGCATAGGGAAGCATGATGTCGGTAATAACAATATCGGGAAGTTCTTCCTCTAATTTTTGTAATGCTTCTTTTCCGTCTGCGCAACTGATCACCGTATATCCTTCTTTCTCTAATTTCATGCTGATCGTTTTGCACATCAAAGGCTCATCTTCAGCTATCAAGATCTTCATATCAGCATTTTTGTTGGTTATGGTTTAACTATCAATCGAAATTAATATTAAAATACAGTTTTCTACCTATGAAATTGACCGGTATTTCTGTAGTTCTTTTTGCAGCATTTTTTCGGCAGCTGTATATTTCAGCTCTATACGATCGATTACAGGCATGATGCTGTCAAGATCAACTTTCTGTTCGGCTTTTGATTCAATATCAACCACGGCCTCATACAGATCATCTACTTTTATCACCGATACGGATGATTTCATGGTATGGGCTATATTAAACAGGTTATCCCAATCTTTCTGTTCGTAATAGAACTTCATTTTTTGAATAGCAGGTGGCATTATGCTTATAAAAAGTTCAATAATAGTTTGGAGGGCAGGAAGATCCTCTCCAACCAGATCCTGTAAAACATTCAGATCAATCGTAGTGTCATTTTCTGAAAGCATAAAATCGACTGCCATAATCCTGTTTGTACTGTAATTTACGGGGAGAGACCCTGTTTATATAGTTTTTTTCTATTTAAATAGGGCTATAGAACATCTTTTGCTAATTTTTAACCCTTTATGTGCAGCCAATTCTACTATTTTTGTCCCTCTTTCAAAAAAGGGATGAGATTTCCTTCACAACTAAAGAAAATGAAAAAAACGCTTTTATTACTGCTTTGTGTTACCGCTATTCTTTCTGCAGATGCTCAATTGAGCAGTCTTTTTTCTAAAAAGAAAAAAACAGATAGTACCCAAACAAAGGCAAAACCAGCTCCTGTTCCTGTTGTAGAAAAACCTAAAACAGATTGGAGTAAGATCGATCTGAGTAAAAGACCGGCCGATCATTTTATGTTCCAATACGGATATGATGCCTGGCTTAATCATCCCGATAGTGTTAAAACACATGGATTCAGCCGGCATTTTAATTTTTATGTGATGATGGATAAGCCAATGAAGACCAATCCCAAGTTCAGTTTTGCATATGGACTGGGTCTTGGATCGAGCAATATCTTTTTTGATCGTGAATATGTAAAAGTGAAAGGCAATGGCGGTACGCTTGCTTTTGACAGTACCACGCATTTCAGAAAGTCGAAGGTTACCACGATGTATGTAGAAGTGCCACTTGAGCTCAGGTATTATTCTGATCCGCAACATCCGGATAAATCCTGGAAAGCGGCTGTTGGAATGAAAGCGGGTGTTTTAGTGAAATCTTATTTTAAAGGGAAGGACCTGCAGGATCAAAATGGGGCCAGCTATTACGGCAGCACTTATATCCTGAAGGAATTCAATAAGCGATATTTTAATGGATCTACCATTGTAGCCACTGCAAGGGTGGGATATGGAAACTTTTCACTGAATTGTGATTATCAGATCACACCTGTTTTAAAGCAGGGTACCGGGGCTGATATGCATACATTGTCGATCGGGTTGACCGTAAGCGGATTATAAAGAGATCAAAATATTTGAAAGCCTTACTTTTTAAAAAGTAAGGCTTTTTTATTGGATGAAATTTTTTGTTATGTTGCAGCTGCCTGTCGGCAGGAGAAGCTATTTTTTTCTTTCTTAACTTTTTTGTCTTGACCTCCGAAGGAGTCCTTTAGACAAAAAAGTTACAAAAAAAGTCAAGAACGAATGATATACAGCGCATTCGTTCACGGAGCTTTTCTCAGCTGCGGTGCTACTGTGGCTTCAGCGATAAGGCCCTGATGCGTATGCTAAAAGCATTTCATTTTCAAAGAGATTGTTTGTATTGCTAAAATTAGGTACTCTGTGAAGTTGTCAAGTGGAGAGCGTTGACAATTCTGAACTTAATGGAATTGCGTTATGCTATGGATTACATTTGTAAAAATTAAAAGAATTTGATAGAGAAACAACAAAAGATAAAAAGTGAAGAAAAGGCCGTATTGATTGGTCTGATACAAAAAGAACAAACGGATGAACAAGTAACTGAATATCTGGATGAACTGGCTTTTCTGGCAGAAACGGCGGGGGCCATTACTGTAAAAAGGTTCACACAAAAAGTGGCTCATGCCGACAGTAAAACATTTGTAGGAAAAGGGAAACTGGAAGAGATCAAAAATTATGTGGTTTCTAAAAATATTGATGTTGCCATATTTGATGATGAACTAACGGGCTCACAGATCAGCAATATTGAAAAGGTGTTGGGTATCAAAACGATCGACCGTAGTGATCTGATCCTCGACATATTTGCACGTCGCGCCAGAACGGCACAGGCTAAAGTGCAGGTAGAGCTGGCACAGTATCAATACTTATTGCCGCGATTAAAGGGCATGTGGGCGCATCTGGAAAGACAGGGAGGGGGAATTGGTACACGCGGTCCGGGTGAAACAGAAATTGAGACCGATCGCCGAATCGTGAAGGATAAGATCTCTTTATTGAGGAAAAGACTGGGTGATATTGATAAACAGTCATTCACACAAAGAAAAGAACGCGGCGAATTTATTCGTGTATCACTGGTGGGTTATACCAATGTGGGTAAAAGCACCATCATGAATCTGCTGAGTAAGAGTGATGTTTTTGCAGAGAATAAACTGTTTGCAACTTTAGATACCACTACGCGTAAAGTTGTTTTTGAGAATACTCCTTTTTTACTGAGTGATACGGTTGGTTTTATCCGCAAGCTTCCGCATCATTTGATCGAAAGTTTTAAAAGCACATTGGATGAAGTAAGAGAAGCCGATATTTTATTGCATGTGGTTGATATCTCTCATCAGCAATATGAAGAACAGATGGGTACCGTTAATAAGACCCTGCAGGAATTGAAGGCATTTGAGAAACCGATCCTTACGGTGTTCAATAAAATGGATATGTATGAAGAAAGGAATTTCGACGAATGGCTGGATGATAGTGTACAGCAGGAAATATTAAGAGAACTAAAAGAAAAATGGGAACGTAATACAGATGGCAATTGTGTTTTTATCTCTGCGCTTGAAAGAAAAAATATAGATGCGCTGCGCGAATTTTTGTTAAATAAAGTGAGGGACTTATACAAGATCCGGTATCCGTATAGAGAGGTTCATTTTTAGAATTCACCCGAATGTTGAGTTGGGAGTCGAGAGTCGTTCCTCCTTCGCTCATCCTTCGCTGAAGCTACGGAGGATAAATAAAGTTACGGAGGATAAATAAAGCTATGGAGGATAAAGAGTCGCGAGTTAAGAAGGTGTTTAAAAGTATACAGCCAGGCAGATTCCTCGTACCTCTCCAAGGGAGTTCTTCGAACGGAATGACACAAAGCCGAGCATCAATACAAATGCTGATCTGTGCTGTCTTCCCGACGCAGGAGGGATCTGTTTGAAATTAATTTTATTACCGGGCAATCTCTATCTATTGGCAGAGCGATAATCTTTCTTAATACATTGCGATTTGCTGCATAGTTTTACTGCATAACATAATTCGGGATAGGATCTTTTAAAAAAATGAGTTCAGAAAAAAAATATCAATGGCATCGAATAGCCGAAAGCGTTGCGTTAATTGCATGGCAGGATAATGATATGTGTGTGGTTGAAGTGGGCGGTAAAAAAGTTTCATTGGCAAAATACCGGGATCAGGTGTTTGCATTTGCCCATAAATGCCCTCATGCGGGCGGGACCATGGCCGAGGGCTGTTTAGATGCGCAGGGAAATGCTGTTTGCCCCCTGCATCGATACAAATTCAATTTAATGAACGGCAGAAACGTTTCGGGGGAAGGTTATTATTTAAAGATTTATGCCGTGGAATGCAGGCCCGGAGGGGTTTATATAGGATTTGAAGAAAAGGGATTCCTGAGCTGGCTGTAAAAATTTTTTGTCAAAAACATTTATCCCCTATTTTTGCTGCCCCGAAAGGGGAGCCATTCCCGAATAGCTCAGTTGGTTAGAGCATCTGACTGTTAATCAGAGGGTCTCTGGTTCAAGTCCAGATTCGGGAGCGAGCGTAAAACGTTCAAAATCAACCACTTACATCAAAAATGTAGGTGGTTTTTTTATGTCCCTTGCCATCTTTCTGCCATCTTTTGATGAAAACAGGTATAAAACATGAGATTTTAATTCCCTAAATTGAGGCAAAGTGGTTAATACACTTTTCTTGAAATGTTCATTTTGTAAAATGAATTAAGCTATGTTATATAAAGTTCCAGTTAGTAAAATGATTAATTATTTACCAAATGGTATTTATGTAACACGATTAACTGATTTAAGGATTGAGAACTATTCTTATAAATGTGATTTCTTTAAGTTGTTCTCTTTTAAATATTCGATAAATGGTTTTTTTATTGCGAGAATACAAAATCGAATTCGAGAAATGTTAGGTATTGAACTGAAAGAGATTAAAAAAATGATGAATTATTTAAAGGGTGCTAAAGGGCATGAACTATCAGTAAAAATTAGAAGTTATTTAGACAAAATCAATATCAAGATAAGTAATATTGATTTAGCTATGTTATCTATTGAAGTAGGCGGACAACTCGGTATTAACACAATTCAAAATGCCATTGGTTGTAATATTTTTCTTTATTTCTTTTTAACCCCAACAGAAACATTAGAAGATGAAAATAGTTTAGAAAAATATTATCAAATATCAGTTGGGTTATTTCAAGGTGACCCAACTATTTTTTCATCATTGGTTTTATATGGCCGCAATAAAAACAAATTAATTTATGAAAGTATGATTGATATTAAAGGTCTTGAATTAGTACGCCATGGTATAACACAATCACATGTTGTCAATTTTGAAACAAGTCGTTCTTTTTCTTTTAAAAAAAAGTTTAAAGAATTGAAAGGTGAATTCGTTGAAGATAATTCAGCAATTAAAATTAATTCGGATAATGTAACCGCTTATTTTAGATTTATTTCTGGTATAGATTCACAAGATTATTTGCGATCTATAATTTAATAGTATGGATATGGGTAGCTATAGTATAAACAATGTTCAGAAATATGTATCTGAGAATAAAGAGTTACTTGAGTACTATCAGGACATATTGAATCCACATCCTGAAAAACAGAAGTTTGATTATCTAAATGAGTTGTTACATTTTTATTCTTTCCGAACACTTTGTCAAAAAGAGGTAAATGAATTAAAGAAAATTATAGAAAGTACTGATGATTTAAATACAGAGTTTGTTAGAACTTGGGTTGATGAAAACCTTCTTTTCTTTAAAGAAAATCTATTTAGTTTCGGGTATACTTATGTTGATGATGACGGTGAGAACGATAAGGATTTCTATCTTTCAAAATATAATTTGTTTGTTGAAAACAAAGAGTTCATTCCTATAATTCAATACTGGCAGTTAATGTGGATTCTTTACTTTGGTCAATACTATAAACCAATTAAAGATCGTGATAAAACAGAACGTGACCCTAATGAATATTACTACGTTAAACCTGACCCGAATGCCCCGAACGATTTAGAAATAATCAAAAGTATTTTAGCGGGTTCTTAATTAGAAGAAAAGACCAAGTGAAAGATATATAAATTTATAGCCCGAACAGATAACAAAATACAATCTACACTTGATTTTAAATCAAGAACACAAGTAAGAATAATTTTAATGACAGATAAAATCATGTTTGAGCTTGGTGATGATTTAATAGGGATTATTGTTCCGAATGATGTTGTTTATATGGAAATACATGATGTAGAACCCTACTTTATGTACAGTACATCAACTTCAAATCAGAATGAATATGAAGGAGTCAAATTACCTTTTGGAACTTGGATACCTATTGGAAAATGCTATAAAGGAATAGTAAAATATTATTGGCAAGATGATTTTAGAAATAGTTCTGATAGAAATATAAGATATTACCATTATGAAAAATATTTTAAGAAACCATTTGAGTCTTTAATACCATTACTCAAAGAAAAAATTGGAGATATTGATAAAATCAAAATTGAAATTATTGAAAAGATAACTTACGATTATCAAGGAAGGATTGATTGAAAATTATAAAATTTTAAAAACATGAGTTGGAAAATAACTTTACCAACAGAGAAATTAGTTGATGTTGGTTTAATGGTTGGTATTCGTTCTATTAAAGAAAGAGAGTTTAAGAGAAGGATTAATGCTAATGAAGAAATTTTTTCTACAATCAATACTCGTTGTAAATGTACCATGGCAAATATATCATCTTCGACAATTCTTACATTTGATGACAATTTAACTTTAGATGACGCATATTGGGTTGGAATACAAGTAGAAAAACTATGTGAAAAATATAGGTCTCGATCAGAATATTAAATCATACAACATGGTGCAAGCACCGGTCAAATTGACCACCCCTGAGATGATTTGGCTGACCGATGCAATCCGATTCAAATTGACCACCTCCGTCCGGAGCAAATTGACCACCTAAGAAGAAAATAGAGTTCATGTTGTTAGGAACCATAACGTTGAGATTAAAACTCAACATTAATGGCAAACAATCCGATCAGCATGATTAAGATTAGACAAATTCTTCGTTTACACTGCCAGGGATACAGCAAACTCAAAATAGCTGCGCAAGCAGGTATATCCCGTAATACACTTAAGAAGTACATCAAAGAATTTACAGCCATCAGATTGACCTTTGATGAGATTAATGAACTAAGCGATAAAGAATTAGAGGATCTGTTTGTAAAGGGTGAAGAGAAGCCTTTAAATGAGCGGCTGCAACTGTTATTTAATCTCTTCCCTGCCATGGATAAAGAGCTGAAGAAAAAAGGTGTTACCCGTCAATTGTTATGGGAAGAATATAAACGCACAGATCCTGATGGTTTAGGCAGAAGCCAGTTCAACCATTACTTTACTCAGTGGAAGGCACAGGTAAACCCTACGATGCATATGGAGCATAAAGCAGGTGACAAGCTCTATGTTGATTTTGCAGGTGATAAGCTTAGTATTATCGATCAGCAAACAGGAGAGATAAAACAAGTAGAAGTATTTGTTGCCATTCTTGGAGCAAGCCAGTTAACCTATGTAGAAGCTGTGATGACACAGCAGAAGGAAGATTTTATTGCTGCTTGTGAAAACACCTTGCATTACTGTGGCGGTGTGCCAGCAGCTATTGTACCTGATAATCTAAAATCAGCCGTCACCAAAAGCAGTAAGTATGAACCTACCCTAAATGAAACCTTTGCTGATTTTGCAGAACACTACTCAACAACTATTCTTCCTGCAAGAGCTTACAGGCCCAGAGATAAAGCACTCGTTGAAAATGCAGTAAGAATTATCTACTCACGTATTTATGTAAAAATAAAAAAGGGAACATACCACTCTTTAGAAGAGCTGAATGCAGCGATAAGAGTTGAGTTGGAACTGCATAACAATGCTCACCTAAGAGGCAGGAACTATAGCCGCAGGCAGCAGTTTGATGAAGTTGAAAAAAATATACTGATGCCATTACCGCCATTACGCTACGAGATGAAAAAGTATCAGTATGCTACTGTAGCTAAAAACGGACATGTAGGTCTTGGTACTGATAAACATTACTATAGTGTTCCTTATAAATTTATCGGTAAGAAGGTAAAGATTTTATTCTCCCGGCATAGTGTAGAGATTTATTATAATTACGAACGTATCGCTCTGCATAACCGAACCAAAAGCCCTTATCAGTATACAACAGAGAAAGAACACTTAGCCTCTACTCATCGTTTTGTAAGTGAGTGGACACCCGAAAGATTTATATCATGGTCAGAGGGTATCCATGAAGATGTGAAGCTGTATATTTTAAAAATACTTGACCGCAAACAACACCCGGAACAAGCATACAAATCCTGCGTAGGCATATTAAGTTTTGCAAAAAAGGTTGGTAATGACCGATTGATAAAAGCTTGTCAGCGTGCTTTAGGATATGGAGCCTATAATTATAAAACCATACAGAATATACTGGAGAGAGAGTTAGATCTGGGAGATACACCGGAAGAAACTGACCAGTTAAAAATGCCCTTCCATGACAATATACGTGGCGAAAACTATTATCAATAATCTATCACTAACAAAACAAATAACATGAATGAACTAACACTGGACAAAATGCGTAAAATGAAGTTACTGGGTATGTACAGGGCTTTTAAAACCAATCTGGAAACAGAAACCGGCGAGTCCTATACACCCGATGAAATTATTACTCATCTCATAGATGCAGAATGGGATGAAAGACAGAACCGCAATATTGAATATAAAATAAAGAACGCCCGCTTTAGATACAAGGCTGCGTTAGAAGACCTTTACTATCATGAAGAACGCAACATTGATAAGAACCAGATGATGCGTTTTGCTGATTGCAGTTTTATCGACAAAGCTGAATGTATCCTTATTACAGGAAGCACCGGAATCGGCAAAAGTTACATAGCATCTGCTATCGGATACCATGCATGCAGCATGGGATATAAAGTCTTGTACCATAACGTACCCAAACTTTTTTCTAAACTTAAAATGAGTAAGGCTGATGGCTCTTACCTTAAAGAAGTTGCAAGAATAGAACGGCAACATCTTTTGATACTCGATGACTTTGGCTTGCAGCCCTTTGATGCACAAAGCAGAGTTGCATTAATGGAACTTATGGAAGACCGTCATGGAAAAGGGGCTCTGATCATCACATCACAAGTGCCCGTAAATAAATGGTACGATATTATAGGAGAACAAACTATTGCAGATGCCATATTGGACAGAATAATCCATAATGCTCATCGCCTGGAACTAAAAGGAGAATCGCTCAGAAAAAAACGACCTGAGAATAATGAACTTATTAATTAAATTTGTTACAGACTGAAAAGAAAAAGACATTGAATTTATTAACCACTAACATACATGAACTGATAAATCTTCGCCAGCAAAACAGGTGGTCAGTTTGCTTCGGACTGAGGTGGTCAATTTAACCGGCGCACGCAACTACAGCATTTATGTTAATTGAAAATACACCTATAGAAGTGATAGCTATTGGCAATACCATCAATTTTCTCATTAAAGTGTATATTGTTTGATTTGGTAATCTCATAAATAAACAGCGTTTAATTAATGAATATACAAATCCTTGAGAGGGATTTAAATTAATGATTAAAAAATAGTAACCACAATCGATAAAAAAAAATAAAAAAAAGTCAGGAGAGTTTTTATATGGGCGGCAAATTAATTAAGTAGATATTTTTCCCGGCATGGCGAAATTGCAAATTTAATATACTACTTTTTTGTATCGCAAATATGAAACAAACATTCGTTTCTGAAATTTTTTAAATCCCGTGATGAGTGCTTCACAAAAACCAATTATTCCATAAGCGTGTGCAATCCACATCCATTGTTTCGTTTCTTCAGTAATATATATTATTTCGCCCTCTGCATTACAACTAAAAGAACAAGTAATATCCATCATGCAGCTATTACCTGTATCAGGATGTTGAAGTACCAACATATACCGGAAACGATTTAATCTATTTTTTTTTGTATTCAATTTACATACATAAGGAAACTCAGTCTTTGAAAATAAAAACTCCCAAAATGAAATGGCATCATTTCCGCTCAGACTATTACTTCCCAATATGTTATTTTGGTATATCAGATGCCTGTTGAATATTAATCTAAGTGTAGCGAAATTTTTTGTTTTTAGCGCATTTAAAAACAGCTCCATTAACGATATGGGAGCCTGTTTTGGCTCCCAAAAAAGAGGGTTTGCTTTTTGATCTTGAAGGCTGTAAGGTGTACTAGAGTATTCTATAAAATCATAAGTGTGCATTTTTATATAATTTATATTGATAAAAGTATTAAATGATCTTCACAATTACATTCAATTATTCTGCATTAAATTATACTATATCTGCAAACTTTATTTTAAGAGATCACTTTGTATTTGATGAACCTGGTTTGAAATGCATATTCATCTGTACAAGGTATAACAATGTCAATATTATCAAATCAACATCGTTTCTATAAAAAGATTTCAATGCCTCCCGTCTTGCATTTTATACCCACGTTAAAGCCATCAAACTGTAAAATTTCTGCATAATATCTTATCAGGGAAAATCGTCTACTAAAAGAATTGCAGGCTATCCATAAAAATATTTAATTATTTGATTTCAAATAAATGGCTTCTGAAAATTCACTAAAAAATACAAATCATAGCCAAAGCTTAGATTAATTATAGTAGTATTTTATTGGCGAAAAAAGTAAATTAATTGCCGATTATATTAAATTCTTTATCGAAGTTTCAAATAATCTTTGTAGAACCAAATGCTATAGGGGGCATTTGGTATTAGATTTTAATTTAAGTTCCTTTATTTCAATAAGGGAACATTTTTGCTTGTCGCAACAAACTCTAATGGGAGCTTTAGCTTTGATTAGTTAATTTTTTATCTCTTGACATAATTCATTACATGTAAATGCTTTGGTTAGGCAAATAAATAATTAAATTGTCAGAAATTTTCATGAATTCAATTCGAGGTATAAAGTAACTAGAAAAATAGGGAATTTCGCATATTAAGAAATCTCTCTTAATTCGTAACCCTCGAAAGCCATCCCTATGATCCATTTTAATATCAGAAATCACCAAATCAAAATTATATACTTTTACTGCGGTTATACATTAAATCCTAGTGAAAAAGTGACCTCGTTTGCAAGTAAATTAGTTTTGATTATCTTGAGACATATCTTTAATGTACTATTTAAATTTAATGAAATTGTGTTTCGACAAAGTCTAATTTTATAATAACTGTGATACCCTTTGGCTCATTATCTAAAAATTCAATTTCAGTTCCGGTTTTATGACAGATCAAATTGGTGATTGCCAAACCTATACCTAATCCCTGTTGTTCAAATTTATTTCTATTGAACTGAAAAAAAACCTGTGATTCTCTAATAAATTGTGCTTTGCAATTTTGACCTGAATCGGAAATTATTACTAAATATTTCCCATTCTGTATTTTTGTTTCTAATACTACTGGGCTTCCTTTGGAAGAAAATTTGAATGCATTGTCTGTTACTTCTTTAAAAATTATTCCAATAAAGTATGGATCAATTTCAACAATCATATCTTCATGAGGATAAAACATAACATCAGTTAATCGATCATAACTGCCTGCAATTTCATTTACCCAATATTGCAAAAGCATCACTAAAGAAACATTTGTTTTTGCCGTATCGGTGATTTCTGTTTGCTCATTGTTTATAGAGTTCCACAAACGCAATTTTTCTAATAATTCTAATAGACGTTTGGCCGACTGATTTATATAATTAATGAACTTTAGATTTTCCTCTGAATCTGCATTTGATAAATTTTTTTTTAGAATATTTAAAAAACCGATTATCCCATTAAGTGGTGTTAAAAATTCATGGTTGGACATTAATTCGAAACCTTTTTCTAATCGATTAATAATAGCATGAAAATTTTCGGATATTTCTAATTTTCGGTGCAACCTAACCTTAACGGATTGTACAAGATCTTTGGTTGAAATGGGTTTTGCTAAATAATCATCGGAACCTAAGTTCATGGCATATCTTAAATCAACATATTCGGTTTTCGATGTTAAAAACAAAAAAGGAGTGTCAACATATTTCAGTTGCTTGAATTGTGTGAAAAAATCATACCCATCCATATCGGGCATTGTAATATCAGAAAGAATTAAATCAACTTTGTTTTTTTTGCAAAATTCTAATGCTTCTAATCCGTTTGGTTTTGCAATAACATCAAAGCCCTCTAATTCAAGAATTTCCTTGTAATTGTTTAAAAGGGTTCTGTCATCTTCAACTAAAAGAATTGACGCTTTTTCCATAACCATACTTTATTTACTGTAAGAAAAATATCCTAATATTAATTCATAGCACTTTCTTATTCTTGTTTTCTAACTCTTAAAACATGCTATGTGAAAATTTTCCTGATTGAAATTTTACGATAATATGAACTAATTGGATTTAAATTAAAATAATAATACCTATTACTCATAATTTCAACCAAAGTTCATTAATAACCGAACAGTTTAGTTCACATAGATTTGTTTCTACTGCAGTTATTTTTTAAACCTGCATTATGATAATGCAATTTTAACTGTTTCCAAAAGATGATCGTAACTAAAAGGTTTCCCTAAAAAAAAGCATTTGGAATCAAAGATCATTTCAGGAAGTTCTTTAATTGATTTTGCAGTAACTAAAATGACAGGAATATTTTTTAGTAGTTTGTTTTTTCTTATCAGCGCCAATAACTCCAATCCATCCATATTAACCATCATAATATCCGTAATTATAAGATTATAAGATTGTTTGCCCAATTCAACAAAAGCGGAAGAGCCATTTTCTACATCCACAACTTCATAATCTTCCAATTCTAACATAGATTTTATGTTAAACTTGATATTTTTATCATCTTCTACTAATAAAATTTTTGTACTCCCCATTATTTCTGTTTTTAAAATAAAATAATTTATTTTACATCCTTACATAAAATGGATACTTCAAAAACATAACCTCTTTCATCTGATTTAAGAACAAGGACTTTGCCATTTATTAAAGTAAGGATAATATCTGTGATTGCAATATTGACATTATTTTTTTTGAAGAATGCTGTATAATCCATTCCACTTTTTATTTCATAATTTTCAAATATCCCCGAATCAACTTCTAATTTATAAGCTGGAATAAAGATTATACTAATATTCTCTTTCATTGATGTTATGCCTATTGAAATCCTATTACCCTGTTCTGAATGTTTTATAACAAGCTCTAAAATTTGTTTTATGGCGTATTGGAAAAGATTCTTGTTAGTGAACAAATTAATTTCATTCTCAATCACCAGTGAAAAATCATCCGGCCTTAAATTATCATTTAAAACTTGAGAAATAATGTCTTCGATTAAATAACGAATACTGTAATTTTTGGTTTCAAATTTTTGGTTTACATCGGATAAAATAGTACTTGTTACCCTTAGTTTACCAAGTAAATTATTAAGTTCTTCAAAACATTTGATTGCTGATTCATAGGAATGATTTTTTGGCGCTTTTTCTGAAAGTTTTGACAAATCAAAAAATTCGTTAGAGATTTTCTGTATAAGTTTCTGAAACTCAAAATTACTGACCAATGAAAGGCTCTTTGTTAATAAATCTAAAGTACGCTGATAAGGATAAACAATCTCTTCTCTTCTTACAAATCTTACCCTAATAGCATCGAGCAAATCGTCATACTTAATAGGTTTAATCAAATAATCATCCGCACCTCTGTTCATCCTTTCTCTTATATCTTTAAGGCTGTCTTTTGCGGTTAAGAAAATAAATGGAGTTTCCGATATCTCTCTTTTTTTCAATTCTGTATAAAATTCATCCCCGCTCATCTCCGGCATCATGATATCGCAAATCACAATATCAGGCTGTTCTGTTTCACACAACAGCAAACCATCAATTCCGTTATCTGCGGTAAACACTAAAAATTCATCCAATTCTAATAACTCTTTCAAATTATCGCGGGTAACCTTATCATCATCTATAAATAGAATTTTAAATTTGTACATATAGATTAATTAAATAAGCTATACTTATTGTATATATGATCTAGGAGTTTTTTTATATTGTTGTTTAAACCGAGTACAGAAGTAAGAAACAGAATTAAACCCTAAAGCGTAAGACACATCTTTCACAGATCCCATCTTCTGGCGAAGCATTATTTCAGCTTTTCGAAGTTTGAAATTTAAAATATATTTCTTAGGTGATACTCCATATATCTTTTTTACCCAACGTTCTAAAGAGGCAACACTAGTAGACATTTTTTCGGCTATTTCTGAAACCGTGTGATTATTTTCTGTCAAATGGTTTTCAATTATGTTATCAAATCTTTTTTTAAAATTAATTTCAAAAATATCTGGCAATTCGTTTAATGTATATTTTTCTTGAAAATCTTTAGTTTCAAGATCTTTTACTATACCTTTTTTTATTGAGAGCAAATTATTAATTTTATATTTAAGTTGCTTATCGCTAAATGGTTTAACAATGTAATCGTTTGCCCCATTTTCCAATCCAAATAGAATTTTATCTTCTTGATCTAATGCGGATATGATTATAACAGGTATCGATGCCAGATTTTTATCATTTTTTAAAATTCGCAAAATACTAAAGCCGTCTAATGGGAAAGGCAACATAATATCGAGAATAATAATATTTATATCTAAATTTTTCAATAACTCAAGAGCATCTATTCCATTTGCTACTGAATACACTTTATATGATTCACTGAGATAATCGGACAAAGATAATCGAAGCGGCATATAGTCATCAATTAAAAGAATATAAGGTTTCATATAAATAATAGTTAGTCTGTAAGTAAATCTTAAGAACGATTTATTTTAAATTATCAATGAAATTATAAACTCTGTTTTTGAGTCACTTCGATTTTTTATAATAAAGTTACCCTTATGCAAAACAACTATCATATCAATAACAGCTAATCTTAATTTATCGTCTCTGGCTAATACCGTGTTTTCGAATTTGTTTTGCGGAATTTCAGAAATTTTTTCTGCTAATAATTCAATGGGCATAACCCGATGATTCATAAAACTTAAAAGCATTTGCTGCTCGTTAAAATGAATGAGTAAATTAATTTTTTCATTTCTTTCCATATGCTGTAAAGAATGAATAATGATATTAATTATTACTTGAGAAAATAAATTTCGATCTATCTCAATTACTTTCTCTACCCCTAAAATTATAATATTAAATTTTTTTCTTACGTAATAGTTAGAGAAATACTTCTCAAGAATAGCTTTTAAAAATGTACTAAAGTTGGTAGGCTCTTTTATTAATTCGGAAGCTGCAATATTTGCAGATAGCAAGGAAATATTTTTAAGCATTACTGTTACCTTGTATATCTCTAAAAACGAGATATCGAAATAGTCTTTGGTAATCAAAGAAAGTTCTTTTGAAAAAAGATCTTGTTTTCTAAAAATTAAATCAAGCGAACTTTGAATTGCGGCAAGAGGCGTTTTTATATCGTGCGATAAGTCATTGATGAATTCTTTTTGAAACAATTTACTGTCTTTATTATTGTTTATACCATTTTTGATAGACGATCTTTCTGTTTTAAATGAGTTTTCAAAAACAAGTAAAATTAGTTGCTTGTCCTGAAATACCTCAACCTGTACGTTGTATATATGAGCAGACTTTTCTTTGCGTCGATTTATTGCTATTTTTTGTTCATTGTATTTTGCGAAATATTTTAGGGCAATACGGTCAGAAAATAGTTTTGTTATTTTAAATTTCGAAATAAAAGAATCTCCTTCAGATAATCCAAAAAAAGAATTTGTATAGTCACCTGCTTCTATTATTTGCAAATCGTTATTCAGCAATAAAAAATGAGGTATTAATCTTTTAAGTTGCAGAAAATTAATTTTTAAAAACCCAACATTCATAGCTTTTTCAATAAAAAAAGATGAAAATTATAAGAAATTCCATATGTCTAAATCGATTATCCTATATTAAAACAAAGTTATGCCGATTTTTCAATATTAAATAAATAAAAATCTGCATTTTATATTAAAATTTCTGCAATTAATTTTTCAAATGAAGGATACGGAAATTATTTAAGTATTATTTCCGAAGCATGTGTGATAATGCAAACGGGAGTCACAACAGAGGACGCATTCCATGTTTTTGTTACTGTACCATCCAATGCAATCTTACTTATTGTACTATTACCAGAATTTGCAGTATATACATTACCAGAAGTATCTGTGTTAATAGCAACAGGATTTGCTCCAGAGGTAAAAGTTGCCCATGCTTGGGTAACAGTTTGCCCCAGTAAAACAGTATAAACTAAAAGAAAAAAAACAATAGAAAGTACAAAATTTTTCATGCAGAATATACATTTAGATAGTTTTCAATGAATTGCTGCATGCAAATTCAAATTGTTATCTTATAATTTACAATACTAAAAAAAGATTCAATTTTTAAATTTAGCATCAAGCATAAGACTTGTGAAGCTAAGTGTATATTTCTTATCAAAAATTGTCATATGACAAGAAATGAAGTAAAGCAGTGTGAAATGAATGAATGAATTATTTTATTGACTGATGAAAGCTTCTAACTGGTGTTCTGCTGTAAGGTCTACTATAAATGTGAATCAGATTAATACAAGTCTTTAAACTTACGTCTAATGCGGCTTAAAGAGGAGGGTGTTACTCCAATAAAGCTGGCAATATATTGCAAAAGTATTTCTTGAAATAGCGTTGGGCGGGTTGCCATAATATATCTGTACTTCTCTTCTGCTTGTAAATGAAGACTGTGTAGTAGGAGACTATCAGTTCTATCACGGTATTCCAACAAGGCGAAATAATGATATTTTAGATAAAAATGATACTTATTAATAATTGCGAGTGCCGATTTTACATCATTCAGCAATACTTCAGAATCTGTTAAAGCTTTAATGGTATAAGGCGAAGTCGTACCCCCAAAAAAACTTTTAGCATCACCCATCCACCATCCTTCAGTTCCCAAATCAATAATCTTTTCTTCATTGTTATCATCAATGATTGAGTAACTCAAACAACCACTTAGTACAAAGATTCCATACTTACATACGTCTCCTGAGTTTAACAAGAATTCGCCTTTTCTTATAGTTTTATATTTTAAACATTTTATAAGTTGTTCATATTCTTCTTCGGTGAATTCAACTTTTGATGCAATACTTTTTCTAAGTGGTTCATACATAATACTTTATAGATTAAGTTATGAAAAATATTGTTTTATTATTCAAATTTAAATGAATCCATCTTTTCTGAATGGATTATTTATTCAGTTAATGGTGCAGATTTTTTAAATAAAATGATCGAAAGTCTTACATAAATATTTTAGTATAGATTATAAAATATAGCGATCACTGCAGAATAACATCAAACTACTCCACCCAATAACATGCAAAACGGACCACTAAAAAATCGTTCAGGCGGTACGATAACATTGAAAATGGGCCAAAGGGTTTAGGCACAGGTTGTAACCATGATAGTCTTACTAAAAAAATGAGATTATTATGGCAAATAAAACAATCTGTATGCTAAGATTACAACGTCTGTTCCAATTAAAATCATCAGGTAAAAGTAACCGTGCCATCAGTAGATTATTATCTATTAATCGCAAAACCATTGATGATAATGTCAAGCGTGCCCTGATGCTGAAGCTGGACTTTGATGCACTGGCAACTAATAAGGAAGAAATATTGCAGGAGTGGCTGGGTAAGGAGCAGGTGATCAAAACTCCCGATAAACAAAGAAAGGAAACATTGATAGCATGGTTCCCCTACATGCAAAAAAGAACTGGGTCGCAGTGGTGTTGACAGGTATGTATTGTGGGAAGAGTATTGCAATATTCATGGTGACCCTACTCATACAATCACTTTTGCAGAGAATATAAGAGATGGTGTGTGATACAAAATGTATCAGGGGTAACTGTTCATAAAGCAGGAGATAAACTCTATGTTGATTTTGCAGGAAAAAAAATGGAGATCACTTGCAGAGAAACCGGAGAGATAAAAAAAGTAGGCCTCTTTGTTGCAATTATGGGTTACAGCCAGTTCACTTATGTAGAAGTAACTGCATTACAAGAAAGAGAAGATGTAATCATGGCAACTGAAAATGCATTGCATTATATCGGTGGTGTTCCGGCAGCTATTGTATGTGACAATTTAAAATCTGCTGTCTATTAAGCAAGCAAATATGACCCGGAACTACTAAATGAAGCCTTTGAACGTTTTGCACTTCAATATAGTACTACTATTTTACCTACAAGACCACGCAAGCCCAAAGACAAACCATTAGTAGAAGGTGCAGTTAAAATCACATACCGGCGTATCAAAGCGGTATTAAGAAACAGGATATTTTTTAGTATTGACGAACTCAATATTGCTATTAGGGAACTACTCGTGTTTTATAATAAAAAAGTATCCAAACATGCAACAGACACAAGAGAGAATTTACTTGAACAGGTAGAAAAACCGAGTTAAAACAACTGCCAACTGATCGTTATGAAATATACGAATACTGTTGGTGCCCTGTGTATAAGACTTCTTATATACTGCTCAGTGAAGACAACCATTATTACAGTGTTCCTTATGAGTTGATCGGAAAAAGAGTCAAAGTAGAGTATAACAGCCGCACTGTAGAAATCTACTATCACATAAAGCGTATAGCCCTGTACAGCCGCAACTACACTGCAAATGGGCGCACTACAACTGCGCAGCATTTACCGGATAATCTTCAGTTTATGAACGAAGCCACGGCTGAAAAAATTATCAGTTGGGCTGATGCAGTCGAATCATGTACCAAAGAGTTGGACTATGATCATTGCTAACAATACTCATTTTGATTAGGCGAGAAAATCATGTATGGGTATCCTGTACCTTGGAAAAAAACTCGGTAAAGAACGATTGGAAAAAGCTTGTAGGCGTGCTGTTTTTTTTTGATAACTACAGTTACAGAGCTGTCAAAAATATTTTGCAATCAACCCTTGAATCAGAGCCCTTACAAATGGAAATAGAACTTGACAATTACTGTATCGGCAATCATGAAAACATCAGAGGAAGTTCATATTATCAATAACAATTAAAAACAAAAATCATGAACAACAACTCAACCCTTGAAAAGATAAGGGATCTGAAACTGGCCGGCATGTATCAGTCTTTTAAACTCTCTATTGAAACAAGAGAGCATGAAAACTTAACAGCAGATGAAATGATTGCAATGCTCATCGATGCGGAATATAATTACCGCAGCAATCTGAAAATGAATATCAAACGAGCCTGCTTCCGTTACAATGCAACTGTTGAACAAGTTAATTACAGTGTACAGCGCGGACTGGATAAAAATCTTTATCTGCGATTGGCAGACTGTTCTTTTATCCAAAGAAGTGAAAATGTAATTTTTACAGGATCAACTGGTGTCGGTAAAAGCTGGCTTGCTTCTGCACTCGGCCACCAGGCTTGTTTGATGGGGCATAAAGTACGCTACTTTAACATGAGCAAACTTTGTTCATCACTCAAAATGTCTAAAGCAGATGCTTCTTATTTAAAAGAAATAAGAAGACTTGAAAAACATGAATTACTCAACCTTGATGACTTTGGATTACATCCGATAGATGCAGCGTTAAGATTGGCATTACTCGACATTATTGAAGACAGGCATGGAAAACGTTCCACCATTTTTGTATCGCAAATACCCGTCATTAAATGGCATGAATTACTCGGAGAACAAACTGTTGCTGATGCGATCATGTATCGCGTAGTGCATACCTCTCACCGCATTGATCTGAAAGGGGGAATCCATGCGCAAAAGAAATAGAATGAATGGGGAAAATAATGGATAATATTTAGTTCTTATCTTTATACCACTACGCAACTTGTGCAGGCCTTAAATGGCCCAGTATCGATGTTATTGAGTGGCCCAATTTGCATGTTATTGGCTGGCCCGTTTTGCATGTTATTCACTGGCCCAGTATCGATGTTATTCTCCACTGAAAAAAGCAAGATTGTGCAAGAACCCGAATAATTGACCACTTCTGGGATACTATTTTCTCAAAAAAAAGTTTCATTAATCAAAGTCCATATTGTCCAAATAAACTCATCAGTGAATGTTTATTTTTAAATAATTGAAAACTAACTGGATAACTATTCTGGTTTAGACTTTTAATCTTCACATTAATTTATTTTTAACCGTTTAACTTCATTTCAATAGCGTATTTAATAAGCGCAGCGTAATTATGTATATTTAGTTTATTGAAAATTTTAGTTTTATAGGAGCTTACCGCAGCATTGGTGATAGATAATGATTTTGCAATTTCAGAAAATTTTTTTCCAGAAGTCATCATTTTAAACAATTCAAACTCTTTTCCAGACAATGATAAATGTCGTTGATTTTCTGTATATTTTTCTTGTAATGAAAGAGCAAGTACTTCAGCAACTTGTGGAATAATATACTTCTTGCCATTTTCAGCAAATGAAATAGCATTTACCAATTCTTTTATTCCAGTGTTGTCTTTAGTTAAATAGGCAGAAATTCCTAACTTAAAAAGCCTTACTGCATAAATTTCAGGATTATACATACTTAAAACAATAATTTTAAGGT
>Ga0364914_10144_pt2 | contig 29485 bp, 23 predicted proteins | sample ExccelJu500001D3_3_FD_206954 | JGI IMG/M metagenome (GOLD analysis project Ga0364914, IMG submission 206954) | Enriched cells from Trout Bog Lake Hypolimnion, Wisconsin, USA - BchlTB.June25.5000.01.D3 | ecosystem: Environmental > Aquatic > Freshwater > Lake > Hypolimnion/Profundal zone | place... | reverse complement strand
GAGAGCGTCATGTCACTGTAGATGCTGAGGGCTTTGAAGTGGCCATGCAGAAGCAGCGTGATCAAGCAAGGGCAGCTGGTAAGTTTAAAGTGGCTCAAGGTTTGGAATATTCAGGTGAGCCTACTCAATTTTATGGTTATGACACCCTAAATTATGAGGGTTCCAAGGTGACTGCACTGTACCTTGACGGCACAGCAGTGCAGTCGGTCAAGGCGGGAGACGTTGTCGTAGTGGTGCTTGATAGCACCCCTTTTTATGCCGAATCTGGCGGGCAGGTAGGCGATAAAGGTGAGCTGCGAAACGAAGTTAGCCACTTTAACGTTGAAGACACATTCAGAATTCAGGCCAATGTTTTTGGCCATCAAGGCGAACTTCTTGAGGGCGAAATAAAAGTAGGTGACTTACTCAACACCATCGTTGATGTGCAAGAAAGAACAGACGTTATGCGCAACCACAGCGCCACTCACATTTTGCATAAAGCATTGCGTGAAGTACTGGGTGATCACGTGCAACAAAAAGGCTCGTTGGTTGATGCTAGCAAAACCCGTTTTGATTTTACGCATCAATCCCCAATTACGGCCGCACAAATTCGTCGCATTGAAGACATTGTTAATGCTGAGATTTTAAGTAACACCCCCACCTCTGGAAAGGTGATGTCCTTAGAAGACGCTCAAAAGACGGGGGCGATGATGCTTTTTGGCGAGAAGTATGGTGATCAAGTTCGCGTTCTTGAAATCGGTAGCTCTAAGGAATTATGCGGAGGCACCCACGTTGCGCGTACTGGCGATATCGGTAGTCTAAAGATTGTCTCTGAGAGCGGGGTGGCAGCAGGCATTCGCCGTGTGGAGGCCGTAACTGGCCGGAATGCGATTCACTTTTTACAAAGTTTGGAAGATAAAGTTAACGAGGCGTCGGCTATATTAAAAACGCATTCTGGTGACTTAGTAAGTCGTGTGATACAGCTTCAAGAAAGCCTGCGTCAGGCAGAACGTGAGTTAGATAAAGCCAACTCCAAGTTAGCAGCAAGCCAAGGCGATGAGTTAGCTACCCAAGCGATCGATGTCAATGGTATTAAAGTATTGGCCGTCCGCTTAGACGGCGTTGACGCTCAGGTACTACGTGAGACTATGGATGCCCTTAAGGCTAAACTGAAAACTGCCGCAATTGTTTTGGCATCGGTTCAGGGTGATAAGGTTAGTTTGATTGCGGGCGTTACTGCAGACACTATTGGCAAAGTTAAGGCAGGTGATCTGGTTAACTTTGTTGCCCAGCAGGTAGGCGGTAAGGGGGGCGGTAAACCAGAGATGGCTATGGCTGGAGGAACAGACCCAAGCAAGCTCAGCGCAGCATTGAATGGTGTTAAAGACTGGGTGGCCTCCAAATGAGCGAAGCTATTAAATTTAATATAGAAGTGGATGCAATTGGTATGAATTGTCCGCTTCCTATCTTGCGCACCAAAAAAGCGTTAGCTACCATGCAATCAGGTGAAGTGTTAAAGGTGAAGGCAACGGATGCTGGAGCTGCTCATGACTTTCCTGCATTTGCAAAACAAACCGGGAATGAATTACTCTTTAGCGGTACTGAGGGTCATGTACTGGTTTTTTTTCTAAAAAGAAGATAAGGCCTTAAACAAGGCCTTATCTTTTTCAATGGTTAGGGTTAGGGCTAGGCCTTCCCCCCGCAGTCTTTATTTAAGATAAACCCGACTCTTTAAATAGTCTGCAAATTCACTGCTCACCTCTGGATGGCGTAAGGCAAACTCTACTGAGGCCTTGAGGTATCCCAGCTTACTGCCGCAGTCATATCGCACGCCATCGTATTCGTAGGCAAATACAGGTTCTTCCTCGAGCATTGAGGCAATAGCATCGGTTAATTGAATTTCCCCGCCAGCGCCAGGCTTCAGATTGCGTATATGCTTGAAAATATTGGAAGAGAGGACGTAACGGCCAACTACCGCTAAATTAGACGGAGCATCTTTGGGTTGTGGTTTTTCGACAATGCCATTGAGGCGATAAATGCCTTTGCTAACTTCAGAGCCAGCAATAATTCCATAAGAGCTGCTTTTAGATGGATCAATTTTTTCTACTGCTAGGACGGACCCATTCTGCTGGTCAAATACTTTGAGCATTTGTTTTAGTACGGGGGGCTGACCATCAAGCAAGTCGTCCGCCAAGATGATGGCAAATGGCTCATCACGGACTAATTTTTCCGCACACAATACCGCATGACCTAAGCCCAAGGCCTCTGGCTGACGTACATATACACAATCTACATGGCTGGGCTTAACGCTCCGAACAATTTCTAGCAAGGCGGTTTTATTTTTAGCTTCGAGTTCAGCCTCTAGTTCGTATGCCTTATCAAAATGGTCTTCGATGGCGCGTTTGCTACGACCGGTCACAAAAATCATTTCGGTAATGCCAGCAGCAATTGCTTCTTCAACCGCATATTGAATCAGAGGCTTATCCACTACGTTCAGCATCTCCTTGGGGCTAGCTTTGGTAGCCGGCAAGAAGCGAGTTCCTAAACCTGCAACAGGGAACACTGCTTTAGTGATTGTTTTAGTCCTCAAAGGCATTTTGCATCCATTCATTTTGACTGCTACTGTTTTATTTCAATCGCTCTAATTGTGCAACAAGCTTCTCATGGTTTTGCTCAAAGCCTATTAGGCGTTGTTTTTCTTGTACAACAACCTCTGCTGGTGCGCGAGCTACAAAGCTTTCATTCCCAAGCTTACTGCGAGCCTTGGCAATCTCATTTGCTAGCCGTTCAACTTCCTTATTTAGTCGCATCCTCTCAGCCACTACATCCACTTCAATTTTTAATAGCAGTTTGATGTTGCCAACCAATGCCATTGGTGCATCAGGAGCCTCTCTTTCTAGAGCTGATTCATCATCATAAATTTTTACCTCAGATAACTTGGCTAGTGCGGTTAAGTAGGGGCTTGCCTCTTTTAAGAAGTCAGCAGGCCCGCTAATCCATAAAGGTACTTTTAGCGCAGGGGATACTTGCATCTCACCACGAAGATTACGACAGGCATCGACAATGGCCTTGATTTGAGCAACCCAGGCCTCACTCTTTTCATCGATTTTTTCTAACTGGGCAATGGGATAGGCCTGCAAAGCAATTGTTTTCTTTTCCTGGTCTTCCAATACTTTTCCTGTCATTGGACCTACAGTCTGCCAAAGGGTTTCAGTGATAAATGGAATAATCGGATGAGCCATGCGCAAGATTGTTTCAAGCACGCGCAATAGCGTTCGACGGGTAGCACGTTGCTGTGCTGGAGTGCCAGTTTGTAATTGTACTTTTGCTAACTCCAAATACCAATCACAATACTCGTCCCAAACAAATTGATAAATACTCGTCGCGATATTGTCAAAGCGGTAATTTTCAAAAGCCTTAGCGACATCAGATTCCGTTTTTTGCAGAATTGACACAATCCATTTATCTGCTGGTGAAAAATCTAAATAGCCATCAGGACCACACTGGTCATCACAGGGTGAAAAACCATTGTCATCGGCATTGCCTGGGCAGTTCATTAAAACAAAACGAGTTGCATTCCAGAGCTTGTTGCAGAAGTTTCGATAACCTTCGCAACGCTTCTGATCAAAGTTAATATTGCGTCCTAATGAGGCAAGAGATGCAAAGGTAAATCGTAGGGCATCTGTACCAAAAGCGGGAATTCCTTCAGGAAATTCTTTTTTGGTTTTTTTGTTAATACTCTCAGCTTGTTTGGGATTCATTAATCCAGCAGTTCTTTTGCCAACTAAATCCTCTAGCTGAATTCCATCAATCAAGTCAATAGGGTCCAGAGTATTGCCTTTGGACTTACTCATCTTCTGACCCTCGGAATCACGCACTAAGCCATGTACATAGACCGTGTGAAAAGGTACCTTACCTGTAAAGTGACAAGTCATCATTACCATCCGCGCTACCCAGAAGAAGATAATGTCAAAGCCAGTCACCAGTACTGATGAAGGTAAGAAGTGATTGAGAGCGGGTGTTTCTTCTGGCCAGCCTAATGAGCTAAAGGGAACTAGCGCAGAACTAAACCATGTATCCAATACATCTGGGTCGCGATTGAGTTGGCCGCTATAGCCTGCGGCAATTGCTTTCACTTTCGCATCTGCTTCAGAGCGAGCAACAAAAATCTGATTATTATCCCCATACCATGCCGGGATTTGATGGCCCCACCAGAGTTGACGTGAGATACACCAATCTTGAATATTTTCCAGCCACTGGGTATAGGTGCTAATCCAATTTTCCGGCACAAGTTTAATATCGCCTTTAATTACTGCATCTAGCGCGGCGCCAGCAATTGATGAGCCTGGTTGATATCGGTTATCTGGACTTGGTTTAGATACCGCTACAAACCATTGGTCAGTTAGCATAGGTTCAATAATGGTTTGAGTGCGATCGCCGCGAGGAACCATCAGTTTGTGGGGTTGTACTTTTTCTAGCAGGCCTGCAGATTCCAAATCGGCAACCACTTGTTTGCGAGCTACAAAACGTTCTAGACCTTGATAGATGGCAGGGGCATTCTCATTTATTTTGGCATCTAAAGTGAGGACATTAATTAGTGGTAACTGATGTCGTTGTCCCACTGCATAGTCATTAAAATCATGTGCGGGTGTTACTTTAACTACACCAGTACCAAAGGCTACATCGACATAATCATCAGCAATAATGGGGATATCACGATTACATAGTGGCAGTTGAACTGATTTGCCAATGAGATGTTTATATCGCTCGTCTTCTGGGTTAACCATGACAGCTACGTCACCGAGCAAGGTTTCTGGGCGAGTGGTAGCTACTGTAAGGTGGCCAGAGCCATCGGTCAATGGGTAGCGGATGTGCCACATTGATCCATCTTCCTCTTCGCTGACTACTTCTAAGTCAGAAACAGCGGTGCCTAAAACAGGATCCCAGTTGACCAAACGCTTACCGCGATAAATTAATCCTTGCTCATGCAGGCGAACAAAAACTTCGACAACGGCTTTGGACATTTTGGTGTCCATAGTGAAATATTCTTTACCCCAATCAATCGAGGCACCTAGACGGCGAATTTGGCGAGTAATAGTGGAGCCAGAGGCCTCCTTCCATTCCCATACCTTTTCTAGGAATTTTTCACGACCTAAGTCATGACGAGAAATTTTTTGTGCATCAAGCTGTCGCTCTACAACAATTTGCGTCGCTATACCAGCATGGTCGGTACCAGGAACCCAAAGCGTATTTTTTCCTGACATCCGAGCGTGTCGAACCAAGCCATCCATGATGGTCTGGTTAAAGGCATGACCCATATGGAGGGTGCCCGTGACATTGGGGGGAGGCAACTGAATGGAGAAGTCAGCTTTGCCATCATCCATGTTGGCATCGGCAATGCCGCGACGTTCCCATTCTGGCCCCCAATAAGCTTCAATTGGAGCGGGTTCGTAAGATTTAGCGAGATTATCTGCGGGGGTGGTGTTCCCTGCAGGGCTTGTCGCTGGTGAATTGGGGGTGTTCGAAACATTTTGCATAAGAGGCAAATTATAATTGGGGCGATGTACTCAGACTTGCTTGCCAACCTCAACCCCGAACAACGCGAGGCAGTAACGCTCCCGCCCGTAAATCAAAATGGTCAAGCTCAGTCAGCTTTGATCCTAGCGGGGGCTGGTAGCGGCAAGACACGGGTCTTGACTACTCGTATAGCCTGGTTGATTCAAACCGGCCAGGTGTCCCCTATTGGCGTCCTAGCGGTAACCTTCACCAATAAGGCGGCTAAGGAGATGATGGTGCGCCTAAGTGCGATGTTGCCCATTAACACTCGGGGAATGTGGATTGGCACCTTTCATGGCCTGTGTAACCGTTTATTGCGTGCCCACCATAAAGAGGCTGGTTTGCCATCTACTTTCCAGATTTTGGATACCCAGGATCAGCTTTCTGCCATTAAACGTCTTTTAAAGGGCTTGAAAGTCGATGACGAGAAATACCCCCCCAAACAATTGCAGTATTTTATTGCCCATGCGAAAGAGCGTGGGCAGCGTGCTCGCGAGTTGTCTGTAGGCGATGACTTTCAGGCCAAAATGGCGCAACTTTACGAAGCCTATGATGCTCAATGCCAGCGCGAGGGGGTTGTAGACTTTGCTGAACTTTTACTACGTAGCTATGAGTTACTCAAGCATAACGACTCAATTCGAATCCACTACCAAGAGCGTTTTCGTCATATCCTGATTGACGAGTTTCAAGATACCAATGCATTGCAATATGCATGGCTTAAATTGCTCTCTGGCCACGATGGTAGCCAAGCCAATGTTAGCGGTGCAGGTAGTAGTGCTGTTTTTGCAGTGGGCGATGACGATCAAAGTATTTATGCGTTTCGAGGTGCAGATGTCGAGAATATGCGTCTTTACGAAAAACAGTTTCAGCCAATGATGGTGAAACTAGAGCAGAACTATCGCTCGCACGGCCATATTTTGGATACGGCCAATCAACTCATTGCCAATAATTCTGATCGTTTAGGAAAAAACCTGCGCACCGATGCAGGCCATGGTGAGCTTGTGCGAATTTATGACGCCCCTAGTGATCATGCGGAAGCGGCTTGGCTGGTTGATGAAATTAAGGCGCTGGTTAATAGTGGCATCAAGCGAACCGAAATTGCCTTGCTCTATAGAAGTAATGCTCAGTCTCGTATTATCGAGCACGCCTTATTTTCTGCTGGTATTCCATATCGGGTCTATGGTGGATTACGATTCTTTGAGCGCGCTGAAATCAAGCATGCGTTGGCTTATTTAAGGCTCTTAGAAAATCCGAATGACGACACCTCTTTTTCACGGGTTGTGAACTTTCCAACGCGTGGTATTGGCGCAAGATCAATTGAGGCCGTTCAAGATGCGGCTAGATTGCAACAATGTTCACTCTACTTGGCCTCATCTTCGCTGGATGGTAAAGCTGGTGCAGCCTTAGGCGGCTTTGTGCGACTAGTGGATCACATGCGTGAAGCTACTCGTCACAATACCTTGCCTGAAACAGTGGAGTTTGTGATTCAGCACAGCGGCTTGATTCAGCACTACCTATCTGAGCGCGAAGGACAGGATCGCGTAGAAAATTTACAAGAGTTAACCAATGCGGCAACTGCATTTATTGCTGAAGAAGGTTTTTCTCAAGATGCTACCGCTGCGATGTTGCCTGGTGAAAATGCTCCTGGGGTAGCGGAGGTATCACCGTTGGCTGCATTTTTGTCGCATGCTTCATTGGAGGCTGGTGATAACCAAGCTCAAGCTGGCCAAGATGCTGTGCAGCTGATGACAGTGCACTCTGCAAAAGGATTGGAATTTACCTCAGTGTTTATTACTGGCCTTGAGGAGGGGTTATTTCCCCATGAGAACAGTGTCAATGAGCTCAATGGTTTAGAGGAAGAGCGTCGTTTAATGTACGTGGCAATTACGCGTGCCAAAGAGCGTTTATACCTCTCTCACACCCAGTCACGCATGCTGCACGGTCAAGTGAGATACAACATGCCTTCGCGTTTTCTTGAAGAGCTACCTTCTGATTCATTAAAATGGCTAACTCCAAAGGCAAAAGATGCCCGTTGGGGTGCTGGCAGCAATGGCCGCAGCTCTGGATCTACCTGGCAAGACGGCTACACCCGTCAACGCGATTCTGAGTCGAATGATTTTTTTGACTCTGGTAGTGAGCGTCAACAGCCAGCCAAGCAGCTTGGGCGCGTTGGATCGGCGTCAACAACCGTCAGGCGGATGGCTTCACCTCCACGTGGAAATTACCCGTTTGCCATCGGACAAAATGTATTTCATACGAAGTTTGGTGAGGGACGCGTTACCGGGCTGGAGGGTAATGATGCAGATGCTCGAGCGCAGGTAAGTTTTAAGCGGCATGGTGTTAAGTGGTTGCAATTGAGCATTGCAAAACTGACTGCAATTGACTAAGCCAGCAGAGTTGCCGATTCTTTCTCCGCAAAGCATGCCTTCCAAGTAGCAAAAAAGGAGCAGTGCATTACTGTTAGTCCTGCCATTGATAAAGGTGCAATGAAGTAAGAGGCCGCCTGACTTAAATCAACCGCATCAAAACTCATGCCAACTATCAATGGAATCGCAATGAGGATAACCCCCCAAATGACAAGATAAATAAAGAATGCGCCGCGATTGGTCCAGCAGGCCACAAAACTGGAAAACAGCGCCTGTGGAACAGACATATTTTCCCACGCAACAAGAATGGGTGAGAACCACATTAACATGGCTATCGGGATGTAAAGCAAGCCCCCAAAAATTAAAATCAAATAAATCTGACGAATGGCTTCCGGACTAATGGGTTTATCGCTTGTCATGATTGGAATCAGTAATTCAAAATCGACGAGCATGCTTAAGATGAAGCTAAGGAAAAGTATTAGGGTGGTATAGATTAAGCCCAGTTGCAAAATACGGTTTCTTATTAATGGAGATGCTTTTAGGGCCGATAGATAAACCATCGGGCGGATACGTTCCTTTTGGATGGCTTGACGACAAGCAGTCATAAATCCTACCGAAAGAGTGGGTGTGATCAGCAAGACCGCGAACACGCCAACGACTGGAACTAATACTGCTAGCTGAGCAGCAAAGACGTACATAAATACCAGCATCAAAAAGCCGAGAGGATTTTGTTTGAATAACCAAATGCCTTGACGAATCCAGGCATAGCCTTCTTTTGGGGTAACAACGTTAAGTTTCATTTAGCTTTGCGACTTAAAAGAATCTGCTCGAAATGAGCGGGGTCATGAGGTGAAAGCATTTGTGCGTCACGTGGCAAGTAAAAATCCCATAAACGAGAAACCCAAAAACGAAGTGCTGCAGCGCGCAACATCAGTGGCCAACTTCTTTGCTCATTTTCCGTAAGGGGGCGAATTGATTGATAGGCAGTCATTAGAGCATCAAGGCGTGCTGGGTTTAAATCTTTTTTATTGTCTGCCAGACACCAATCATTTGCGGTCACTGCCAAGTCAAATAGCCACTTGTCAGTACCTGCAAAATAAAAATCAAAGAAACCACCCAGTCGATCTTTTGACGTATCGCCATCATTACCAGAATCAAACAACACATTATCTCTAAAGAGGTCGCAATGGCTTGTTCCTTGAGGCAGTGAAGAATATTCACTTGATGCAAAGAATTGCTCTTGATCGGCCAATTCGCTAGTCAGTAACCCTCTTTGAGCATCACCTAGGTATGACAGAACCCGAGGAATAGTCTCTTGCCACCAGGATAAACTTCTAAGATTGGTTTGGGTTTTAGAAAAATCAGCGCCAGCCAAATGCATCTTTGCTAGCATTTCTCCAACCATTGCACAATGATTTACCTCGGGCATCAGACGGGAAACGCCTGGTAATTTAGTCACAATAGCCGCCGGCTTACCTTTAAGGGAAAATAGAATCTCCCCACGTTTATTAGCAACAGGCATTGGGACTGGAATGCCTTTATTAGCCAAATGCCGCATCAGCTCCAAATAGTAAGGGAGTTGTTCGGCCGACAGGCGTTCAAAGATCGTCAGGACAAATTCTTGCTTTTTTTCATTTAGAGTTGTGTCTAGAAAAAAATTAGAATTTTCAATGCCGCCATGAATGCCGCGCACATCAGTTGCCTTGCCGATATTGAAATCTATTGCGATCCAGTCGGAGATTTCACTAAGTTCGATTGGGGTAAATACAGCCATTACTTAAAATGGAATACTGATGCTGGGAACACTTATGAGGTCGGTATCCTTGGCTGGTCCGGGCATCACAGTGGTGGGTGGTGCCATTTCATAGGATGTATAGCGAGTTTTTACATCGACCTGAGTTGGGGAGTTGGCATCTTTATATTCTGTAATTTCAGTGCCGGTAGCTTCTTTATGCTGAAAGCTTGGTTTACGGCCTTCGGGTGCATTTGTGACGTCTGAGGCACTCACGGCCGGAGCTAGGGGCTGGTTATTGATCCGATGAAGTTCGGCCGGGCTCAGGGCCTCGCTACTGCTCTGAGCTTGGGCAGAGCCCATGCCAAAAGCACCAAAAGCCGATAAAAAACCCATTAGAACAAGGGTGTGGCTCAGGGAGGAGCCAAATAAGTTAGTTAGAGCATGCATCATTTATCACCTTTTTAGACCCACTTAGACCAATTATAAAAACGAGTCTAGCAGGGAGTTAGCAACTAGATTGTACGATTGCGGTATGACTAAACATACACTCTTGTTGATAGACGGCTCAAGCTACCTCTATCGCGCCTTTCATGCCATGCCAGACCTGAGAAATGAGGCTGGTGATCCCACAGGTGCCATTTATGGAATGGTGAATATGATGCGCCGTGCTCGATCTGAGATCAAGGCTGACCACATTGCCTGCATTTTTGACGCCAAAGGAAAGACTTTTCGAGATGAAATGTACCCAGAATACAAGGCGCATCGTTCCCCTATGCCCGAAGATTTGGTCAAACAGATTGAGCCAATACATGCCTTAGTGAAGGCTTTGGGTTGGCCGGTTTTAATGGTTTCAGGGGTGGAGGCAGATGATGTGATCGCCACCTTGGCCTGTCAGGCCAGTCAAGCTGGATGGGAAACCATCATTTCCACCGGGGATAAAGATTTGGCGCAGCTGGTCAATTCCTCTGTCACTTTGATTAATACGATGACTAACGAGAGGCTGGATACCGCTGGTGTGATTGAAAAGTTTGGCGTACCACCTGAGCGCATCGTTGATTATTTGTCTATTGTTGGTGACGCTGTTGATAACGTCCCTGGAGTGCCAAAGGCGGGGCCGAAGACAGCTAATAAATGGCTGGCCGAATTTGGTGATTTAGATAACTTGATGGCCAATGCAGATCAAGTGAAGGGGGTTGTTGGAGAAAATTTGCGTAATAGTTTGGACTGGTTACCTCAAGCCCGTCAATTGATCACTGTAAAAACCGATTGTGATTTGGGCCCTTATCTTCCTGGCCTAGATGACTTACGAGAACAGCCTGAAGATGCACCACTTTTGAGAGAATTATTTGAGCGTTATGCATTTAAAACCTGGTTGCGTGATGTAGAAAAGCGTCTTAGCGATTCCGCTATTAAGGCCTCAGAAGACGATCATATCGGCGGTGGCTTTGATTTAGCTGGTAGCCCACTGCCAGTAGCTACTTATAGTGCTAACCACGCTTCCTTAGACAAGGTGCCGCGCATGATTGCTGCGGCACCAACCAAAGCCTTATCTTCAAATACATCAGAATTGCATGGTGCAATCGCGCGCAATTATGAATGTGTAGTGGATGAAGCCGCTTTAGATAGGTGGTTGAACAAAATTAATGACGCAGTGCTGACTGCGGTTGATACTGAAACTACTGGTTTGGATGCCCTGGCAGCTGAGCTAGTGGGGATATCTCTTTGCGTCACTTCTGGTGAAGCATGCTATATCCCAGTAGCACATCGCAACGGAGAAGCCCAGTTGAGTAGAGATTTTGTATTGTCTCGCATAAGACCTTGGTTAGAAAGTACAGCGCACTCTAAGGTCGGTCAAAATTTAAAGTACGACGCTCACATCTTCAAAAATTATGGCATTACTTTGGGAGGCATTGAGTTTGATACGATGCTCGAATCATACGTTCTTGAGTCTCATCTTCCTCACAATATGGATAGCTTGGCTGAGCGCCACCTCGGCATGAAAACGATTCGCTATGAAGAAGTGTGTGGCAAAGGCGTTCATCAAATTGGCTTTGATCAAGTAGACCTTCAGATTGCTACTAACTATGCCGCTGAAGATGCAGACATTACCTTGCGTTTGCATTTGGAATTGTGGCCACAAATTGAAGTGAATCCAGGTTTACTGTATGTCTATAAGAATATTGAAATGCCAGCGATGCGCGTGCTGGGAATTATGGAGCGCAATGGAATTCGGATTGACTCTGCTTTATTGGCGAAACAAGGTCAAAAAGTTGGAAAACGACTGCTTGAATTGGAGGGGGAGATTCATAAATTAGCAGGGCAACCTTTTAATATTCAATCACCCAAACAAATTGCAGAAATTCTTTTTGGGCAGCTCGAGTTGCCTGTCATCAAAAAAACACCATCAGGAGCTCCATCTACCGATGAAGAGGTGCTGCAAAAGTTAGCTGAAGACTACCCTTTGCCTGCGCGCATCTTGGATTATCGGAGTTTGGCTAAATTGATGTCGACTTATATTGATAAACTCCCGCGCATGGCAGACCCAAAAACAGGGCGCATCCATACGAATTTTTCCCAAGCAACTGCAGTAACAGGGCGGCTAGCGTCAAGCGACCCAAATTTGCAAAATATTCCAGTGCGCACAGAAGAGGGGCGTCGGATCCGAGAAGCATTTATTCCCGCAGATGGTTGCAAACTTTTATCGGCAGATTATTCTCAGATCGAATTAAGAATAATGGCCCACATAGCGGAAGATGAAAACTTGCTGGCCGCTTTTGCTGCGGGCAAAGATGTACACCAGGCAACTGCATCAGAGATTTTTGGAATTCCCCTTGAAGAGGTAAATTCAGAACAACGACGCTATGCCAAGGTTATTAACTTTGGTTTGATATATGGGATGAGTGCCTTTGGCTTGGCTAGTAATTTAGGAATTGAGCGTTCTGCGGCGCAAAACTATATTGCTAAATACTTTGATCGTTATCCTGGGGTGGCTCAATACATGGAACGTACTCGCCTAGAAGCCAGAGAAAATGGATATGTAGAGACCATTTTTGGAAGGCGCTTATGGCTGCCTGAAATCAAGGGCTCCAATGGCCCACGTCGCCAGGGAGCTGAGCGTGCTGCCATTAATGCCCCCATGCAGGGAACGGCCGCTGATTTAATCAAGTTGGCCATGGTCGCAGTGGAGAATTGGCTTGAAAAAGAACAGCTAAAGACCCGCATGCTTTTGCAAGTGCATGATGAGTTGGTGTTTGATGTGCCCTTTGATGAGCTGACAATTTTGCAGGAAAGGCTCCCGGATTTGATGTGTCAAGTCACCAAATTAAAAGTACCTTTAGTGGTAAGTATTGGTATTGGCGATAATTGGGAAGAGGCCCATTAATGCGCATGAGTTTGTGGGTGTGAGCATAATCGCAATGGAGAAAATAAAGATGATTAAAAAAATAAATACAACTTCTCCGGTTATATCAACCAATAGAAGGGCTTTTATGAAAGCATCTACTATCACTGCTACTAGCATTGGAATTGGCTTGGTGTCAGCTTCTGATCCCATACTTGCCACCACTATTAAAACGGACTTTGTCGGCATTAAAGCGGGTGAGCAGATGATTCCGGTCGGTAACTTTCAGATGCCAGCCTATGTATCACGGCCTAAAAAAGTAAAAAGTGCCTTGCCCATCATCATCGTAGTCTGTGAAATATTTGGAGTTCATGAATATATTGCTGATGTGACTAGACGCTTTGCTAAGTTGGGTTACTTGGCAATTGCCCCGGAATTTTTTGCGCGTGCGGGCGATCCAAATATGTATGGCACCATTGCTGAGATTTTGACAAATATTGTGGCCAAGACTCCTGATTCACAAGTTTTAAATGATCTTCAGGCGGCCTTAGTTTGGGCTGGAAACAACGGTGGAAATCTGCAAAAAGTAGGAGTAACCGGATTTTGTTGGGGTGGCCGTATTACTTGGCTATCCGCGACACTACCCCAAGTACGCGCAGGCGTAGCTTGGTATGGACGTGTCATTGGAGAAAAGACGGAAGGCAACCCTAGCAATCCTATAGATATTGTCGATGAACTTAAAGCTCCAGTACTGGGTTTATATGGTGGATCAGACCCTGGTATTTCTTTAGAGAGTCTTAACCAAATGCGCGAGGCACTCGCACTGGCCGCACCAAAAAATCCAGCAGCTAAGGCCTGCCAGTTTGTGATTTATCCAGATGCACCACACGCCTTTCATGCGGACTATCGTGCCAGTTATCGTGAAGGTCCAGCTAAAGATGGCTGGGAAAAGTGCATTGCGTGGCTTATGAAAAACGGAGTAGCCTAATTTTTATGTCAGTACTTCAAAGCATCTTATTGGTAACGGCGCTAGCAGGAACTGCTAGCGTATTAGTTGCGGCCAGTTTTTCCTTATCCCTGTTGTCCAAAATGGTTCACAACATGGTAAGTATGTCCGTCGGTATTTTGCTAGCCACCGCTTTTCTTCATTCCTTGCCTGAGGCTTTCGCTATGGAGGGTGCTAGTCCACAGCTACTGTTTGCTACATTACTTGCGGGGATTTTAGGGTTTTTCTTGCTAGAGAAGATTTCATTATTGCGCCATAGCCATCATCACGAAAGCGATGGACATGATCATCACCATGGCCATGATGCTGAGGTAGCGGGTCGAAGCGGTTGGATGATTTTGGTTGGTGATGGAATCCACAATTTTGTAGATGGAGTTTTAATCGCAGCAGCATTTATGGCAGACCATCAAGTTGGCATCTTTACCGCAATTGCTATTATTGCCCATGAAATTCCACAAGAGATTGGCGATTTTATTGTGCTGCTCAATGCTGGTTTTTCTCGCACTCGTGCATTGCTCTATAACCTGATTTGTGGCCTATCTGCTGTGCTTGGAGGTGTATTGGCTTACTACTTTTTGGAGAGGGCTCATGTTGTGATGCCTTATTTGCTAGTAGTCGCCTCTAGTAGTTTCATTTATATTGCGGTGAGCGATCTTATTCCCCAAATGCATCGTCGTCCACATTGGGTTGAATCTTTGCGTCAGATTATCTTGATTGCGTGTGGCGTAGGGTTTGTCATTCTGCTTTCCTTTGCACACTAAAAAAGAAGTCACAATTTTTTAGAGCTCGATCGGTCTGGTTGGATCGGCACACCATTCGCTCCAGCTCCCAGCATAAAGACGAGAACCCTTGAGTCCGGCAATTTCCATAGCTAATAAATTGTGGCAGGCCGTTACTCCGGAGCCGCATTGATGAATGACACTAGATGCTTTAAAGGGACCCAAAAGATCAACAAAGTCTTTGTAAAGATGTTCGGGGGATTTAAAGAGTGTTGCCGATAAATTGTCTTTAAAAAAATGATTGAGTGCACCTGGTATGTGTCCGCCGGTAGGATCTAGAGTTTCATTCTGACCATGAAAGCGATCGTTGGCACGCGCATCAATGACAAGACTGTTTTGGTGTTTCAGATTCTCGAGCACTTGATTGGCGGTTACTAGACCAACATAAGGCATTTGTTCGCCGACTTGAGCAAGTGGAGTTGGTAGTCGTGGCTTGATCCCAATCTGACCATTCCAGGCGTCTAGGCCGCCATCCATAATCTGAACGTGTGCATGACCAGTCGCTTTGAGCATCCACCATAAGCGGCTTGCAAAAATTGATCCTTGTTTGTCATAAGCTACAACTAATATTTTTGAATCAATTCCAAGCCGAGCTTTTGTTTTTGCCCATACTTCTGGAGAAGGGAGGGGGTGGCGCCCATTTTGGCCCGTTTTTTCACCCGATAAATCTTTCTCCAGGTCAATATAAATTGCTCCAGGAATATGACCTTCTTCGTATGCTTTTCTTCCGGCCTGAGGGTCTGCTAAATCAAAGCGGCAATCGCAGAGCAAAACATCTTCACCGCTATTAATGATTTCTTCTAACTGGTTTGCAGTAATGAGAGGAGTCATTCGGGCTTCCTATGTAAGGCGAGGTGAAATTAATTATGCGCTTTGTAGTCCATTGCGCGCCGGTACCACTCATGGAAATGTTGCATACCATCTTCCATAGGGCTTTGATAAGGACCTACTTCATTTATCCCGCGCGCCCATAAAGCTGCACGTCCAGCATCCATGCGCTCGCCAATCTCATCATCCTCAATGCAGGTTTCCATATAGGCCGCACGTTCGGCCTCAACAAATTCACGTTCAAATAAGGCTATTTCTTCAGGGTAGTAGAACTCAACAATATTGCGGGTTTTATTGGGGCCCAAAGGATGCAGAGTAGAAACGCAAAGTACACCGGGGTACCACTCAACCATGACATTGGGATAGTAGGTCAACCAAATGGCCCCATGGCGAGGAGTTACGCCTTTGAATTGGCGTAATACGGCTTCATGCCAACGGCCATACACAGAAGTCCCCGGCTTTTCTAAATTTTTGTGGATGCCCACGGTTTGTACGCTATGCCAATCCCCGAATTCCCAACGCAAATCTTCACAAGAAACAAACTTGCCTAGTCCTGGGTGAAATGGAGCTACGTGATAATCCTCTAGATAGACCTCGATGAATGTCTTCCAGTTGTAGTTGCATTCGTGAACCTCAACATGGTCAAGTACATAGCCATCAAATTGAAGGTCTTCGGCCACGCCAAGCTTAGCTAGATCAGTGCGTACATCGCGTGGACCCTCAAACAAGAGGCCCTGCCAATTCTGCAGAGGGGACTTACCAAGGTGCAGACAAGGTTTATCTTCAAAATGGGGCGCGCCCAACAAATTACCGCCAAGATCGTAGGTCCAGCGATGGAGCGGGCAAACAATATTTTCTGTTTGACCAGAGCCGTTGAGCATAAGTGCTTGGCGATGTCGGCAAACGTTGGATAAAAGCTCAACACCATGGGGGTTGCGAACTAAGAGGCGCCCCTCATTTTCAGCGGCCAAGGTTTGATAGGCGCCGATCTCAGGCACCATAAGTTCATGGCCTACATAGCCAGGACCCTGCTTAAAAAGCAGTTCAATTTCACGCTGATAGAGCTCAACGTCAAAATATGCCGAAACCGGCAGTTGTAAGTTGGACGGCGCAAGTTTCTGCGCGGTAGCCAGATTAGTCATTCTCCCCACCCCCGAAAACGTCAGCCGAAGCTAAGCGGAATAACCAATCCAACCATCGACGGATCGATATTGGAAAGGAAGGTATGGATTATACCCATCCAGAGGTGATCTCGCTTTAATATATAAGGCTATATCTGTCTGCAATATAAGGAAAGTAAATTAATGCCAGCAAAAAAATCAGATGGTCATAAAACCGGTCTTGAGGTTCAAATAGACCCGAATTTGCGCTATGAGCAAGCTGTTAAGGAGCTTGAGCAGTTGATTTCAGACATGGAGTCTGGAAAATTTTCTCTAGAGGAGACGCTATTAGCCTACCAGCGAGGCGCAGCACTCTTAAAGCATTGCCAGGCCATGCTTGTTCAAGTTGAGCAGCAAGTTCGGGTATTTGAAGCTTAAGTAAAAAATCCATAGAGCCCTCATGCACATTGAATCTGAATTCCAGGGGTGGATTGACTCTCGCTCTGAGCGAACTGAGTTAATCTTAGACAGTCTTTTGGACTCCGTGCAAACCCATCCTGGGCGCCTGCACCAAGCAATGCGCTATGCCGCTCAAGGTGGCGGCAAGAGAATTCGCCCCTTATTGGTTTATGCTGCTGGAGAGCTTGGAGATTTGCCTGGTGATGTAAAAAAAGAGGCGTTAGATTCAGCTGCGCTGGCTATTGAGTGTATTCACGCTTACTCCCTAGTTCATGATGACTTGCCCTGCATGGATGATGATGACTTGCGCCGTGGTCGACCTACCGTGCATAAGGCATTTGATGAAGCCACTGCCTTGTTGGTGGGGGATGCCTTACAAACCCGCGCCTTTGAGGTTTTGGCGAATGCCCATTTCGATGCTCAGATGCGTTTGTCAATGATCAGCGCATTAGCTGCCGCCTCGGGTTCACGGGGCATGGCGGGAGGGCAGGCAATTGATCTGGATAGTGTGGGCAAGAGATTGGATTTAGCTGGCCTCAAGCAAATGCACGCGATGAAGACGGGTGCTTTATTGTCTTGTGCGGTGGAGTTAGGCGGATTAGCTGCTCAACTACAGCCTGATCAAATGGAGCATCTTAAAGATTACTCAGTGGCTCTGGGTTTGGCATTTCAAATTGTGGATGACATCCTAGATGCGACGGCAGATAGTCAGACTTTGGGTAAAACTGCCGGTAAGGATGCTGCAAATCACAAGCCGACCTATGTGACCTTGATGGGTTTAGACTATGCTCAGACAGAAGCCAAAAAATTGCAAGAGATGGCTATTGTTAGCTTAGAAAGCTTTGGCAAAAAAGCGCAAGCCCTTAAAAATTTGGCGATTTTAGTCGTCAATAGAGGCAAATAAGTAAGGATTACTTTAGATTCGATGAGCTTAAATTCTATCAATACCCCCGCAGATTTAAAAAAGGTTCCACGCGAAGATCTTTCTGCTTTGGCAGACGAATTGCGCCAATTTATTTTAGGTTCAGTTTCCCAAACAGGCGGGCATTTATCCTCGAATTTAGGAACCGTAGAATTAACTATTGCATTACATTATGTTTTTGATACTCCCCGAGATCGCTTGGTCTGGGATGTGGGTCATCAAAGTTATCCCCATAAAATTTTGACAGGTCGTCGAGAGCAAATGGGTAGCTTAAGACAGCTAAATGGTTTATCGGGTTTCCCTCGTCGAGCTGAAAGTGAATACGATGCTTTTGGTACTGGCCACTCCTCCACCAGTATTTCTGCAGCAATGGGTATGGCGCGTGCATTTCAAACTAAAGGCGAAAAACATGTAGCAGTGGCAGTCATTGGAGATAGCGCAATGACTGGTGGCATGGCATTTGAAGCCATGAATAACGCTGGCGTCTATGATGACCTGCCTTTAGTTGTCATTTTGAATGACAACGATATGTCAATCTCATCTGCGGTCGGCGCATTAAATCGACATCTTGCTCGCTTGCTGAGTGGGAATATTTACACGGCAACAAAAAAGGGAATTGATAGTGTTTTATCGATTGCTCCACCATTGCGTGAATTTGCTAAACGCCTAGAAGATCATGCCAAAGGCATGGTTTCACCATCGACGATCTTTCAAGAGTTTGGTTTTAATTATTTTGGTCCTATTGACGGGCATGATTTAGATGCTTTGATTCCTATGTTGCAAAACGTCCGCCGCTTGGCACTTGAGGGGCGCGGGCCCCAGTTCTTGCATGTGGTGACGCGTAAGGGCCAGGGGTATGAGTTGGCTGAAGCTAATCCAGTTTTATATCATGGACCAGGCAAATTTAACCCTGAAGAGGGCGTCATAAAATCCACCACTCCCGCCAATAAAACATTTACTCAGGTATTTGGCGAGTGGCTCTGCGATATGGCGCATGCAGACCCTTTGTTAATTGGCATTACGCCGGCAATGAGCGAAGGCTCAGGTTTAGTTGAATTTGAAAAAAACTTTCCGAAGCGGTATTACGATGTTGGCATTGCTGAGCAGCATGCAGTAACTTTTGCTGCAGGTATGGCGTGTGAAGGTATGAAGCCTGTAGTTGCCATTTATTCTACTTTTTTGCAGCGAGCCTACGATCAGCTCATTCATGATGTAGCTATACAAGATCTGCCAGTAATGTTTGCCTTAGATCGTGCAGGTTTAGTCGGCGCCGATGGTGCAACTCATGCTGGCGCCTATGATATTGCCTTCTTGCGGTGTATACCGAATATGCTGGTCCTAACGCCTGCAGACGAAGCTGAATGTCGCGAACTATTGACAACTGCCTTCCGTCAACCTCATCCGAGTGCGGTCCGCTATCCTAGGGGTGCTGGAGTTGGCACCATTCCCTCTAAAGAGTTGCGCGCCCTGCCATTGGGCAAGGGAGAGATTCGTCGAAGATCAAGCGCTCCAGTCGGGAATCGTATTGCCATCCTGGCGTTTGGTACATTACTTTATCCTGCGCTTGAGGTTGCCGAGGGTATTAATGCAACCGTAGTTAATATGCGCTTTGTAAAGCCTCTGGATGTCGATCTACTGAGATCTTTGGCGCAAGATCACGATTATTTTGTCACTATCGAAGATGGTGTTATCCAGGGTGGTGCTGGCAGCGCCTGTTTGGAAGCGTTTGCGGCGATGGGCGTCTGTAAACCCCTTTTGCAATTGGGTTTACCGGATGAGTTTGTTGAGCATGGGGATTACAAGCTCCTGATGCGCGATTGTGGATTGGATTACGCGGGAATTTCAAAGTCTATTGCACAACGTTTTCCCATGTTGATCACCCCTATTCCTGTGGTGATGGGCAAATAAGTCATTTATGGCTGAAAATAGAACCATGAACGATACCAATACATCTTTTCTCAAACTTGAGACTCTGCCTGATGCTCAATCAGGGCATGATGAACGGGCCTTACCAATTGAACGAGTTGGCATTCGAGGTTTACGTTACCCCTTAAAAATCCGTACTAAAGCCGGAATCTTTCCAGCGGTAGGAAATTTTGAGATGGATGTAGCGTTGCCAGCCCATGTCAAAGGAACGCATATGTCGCGTTTTATCGCCCTTTTGCAAAAGCAGGAAGAGGCAATTGATAGTGCAACGGTTGTAAATATGGCACGCGAAATGCTGCCCTTACTTAATGCAGATGAAGGCCGTATTCAATTTACTTACACGCATTTCGTAAAAAAAGCAGCGCCAGTTTCCAAGGTCGAAAGCTTGATGGATTACGAAGTGACTTGGATGGCCAAAGCAAAACAGAACGTAGAAGGTTCAATTGATGTTGAATTGAGTTTACGCACGCTGGTTCCAGTAATGAGCTTATGCCCTTGTTCAAAAGAAATTTCTGAGTATGGCGCCCATAATCAACGATCGCATATCACGATGTCGGTTGTGCTTGATCCAAAAACTAAAATGACTGTCGAGGATTTGGTTGCCGCTGCCGAGAGTCAGGCTTCGAGCGAATTGTGGGGCCTTCTTAAGCGCCCTGATGAGAAGTGGGTTACTGAGCATGCCTACGATAACCCTAAGTTTGTAGAGGACTTGGTGCGCGATGTGGCCGGGCAACTTAAGCAGGATCAACGCATCCTATCCCTTGTGGTAGAGGCTGAAAACTTCGAATCTATTCACAATCACAGTGCATTTGCCAAAATCAGTCTGACAAAATGAGTATTTGTTATTAGGGTAGCAACAAACTTTTAACTCAGATTGTTGCTTGCCAAATCCCAGCGGGGTTTGATGTCAAATGCTCCGGACTTACTCGAGCCATTGTTATTGGCAAGCATGCGGAGCGCACCAGCAAAAGCAATCATAACGCCGTTATCGGTGCACAAATCAACCGGCGGGTAATGCACTTCAAAACCCTTTTTCTTGGATGATAAATTCAGTGCTTCACGCAATTGCAAGTTAGCTCCAACACCCCCAGCAAGTACTAGGTGTTTGCAATGAGTTTGTTGGAGTGCTTTCTCGGACTTGCTAACTAGTACTGCAACTAAAGAATCTACAAAAGATCTGGCGAGATCTGCATGAAATTGCGCAATCTCGTTGTCCCCTGAAATTCCAGCCGCCTCATATTTTTTTACTTGATTTAAAACAGCTGTTTTTAATCCTGAGAAAGAAAAATCCAGATCACCAGAATGAAGCATGGGTTTTGGTAGATCAAAACGGCCAACTTGACCCTTGTGCGCCAATCTTGAGATCGCTGCCCCACCTGGATAATCCAATCCCAATAGTTTGGCAGTTTTGTCAAAAGCCTCACCAGCTGCATCATCCAAGGTCTCGCCGAGCAACGTATATCGACCGATGCCACTGACCAGCATTAATTGGGTATGACCTCCAGAAACCAAGAGGGCAATAAAGGGAAATTGAGGTACGGAAGAGCCCAAAAGCGGTGAAAGTAGGTGCCCCTCAAGGTGGTGAATGCCAATTGAAGGTAAATTCAGGCCTTGGGCAAGAGACTTAGCAAATGCACTGCCAACCAACAGGGCGCCTGCTAATCCCGGACCTTGTGTGAAGGCGATGGCCTCTATATTCTTTAATTGGAGCGAGGCCTGATACAAAGTCTCGTCTAACAGGGGTAAAACCCGCCGTATATGGTCTCTGGAGGCTAGTTCAGGGACGACCCCCCCATAATCACGGTGCATTGCAATCTGGGAATGGAGGGCCTGCCCTAAGATGCCCTGAGAAGCGGGGCGGTTGTTTTCCCAAGCGGAGGTGTCGTATAAGGCCACCCCGGTCTCGTCACAAGAAGTTTCTATTCCTAAAACAATCATTTTTTAGTTTGCCGTGCTAGAATCGCTATTCAGTTAATTTTTCGATATTTTTCGAGCATATACGAGTTAAACAAGTATGACTACAGTCCGCCTCCGCGAAAACGAACCATTTGAAGTGGCATTGCGTCGTTTCAAGCGCACCATTGAAAAAAATGGCCTATTAACAGACTTGCGTGCCCGCGAGTTTTATGAGAAGCCAACGGCTGAGCGTAAGCGCAAAAAGGCAGCAGCTGCTAAACGTCATTACAAGCGTATTCGCAGTCAAATGTTGCCTAAGAAGCTCTATTAATAGAATTTAAAACTCTCCTCACCGAGAGGCATTGAAACCCGCTGACGGTGAAACGTAGCGGGTTTTTGCTTTTTAATCAGCCAATAGATAAGGAAATCATTATGAGCCTTAAAGACCAAATTATCGAAGATATGAAAAATGCCATGCGTGCAAAAGAAGTTATGCGCTTGGGTGCCATTCGCCTTTTATTATCTGCCATTAAGCAACGAGAGGTGGACGAGCGGGTGGTAGTAGATGATGCTGGTGTAGTAGCTATTGTTGAGAAGCTCATTAAGCAACGTAAAGATTCAATCTCTCAGTTTGAAAAAGCTGGACGCGATGATTTGGTGGCCATTGAAGCTGGTGAAGTGGAAATATTACTCGCCTATTTACCCACTCAATTATCGGATGCTGAGGTCGAGGCTGCAGTTGCAGCTACAGTGGTGGCTGTAGGGGCTACTGGTCCTCAAGATATGGGCAAAGTAATTGGTGCCCTCAAGATTCAGTTGGCTGGGAAAGCAGATATGGGCAAAGTATCTAGCTTGGTGAAAGCAGCCCTGGCTCAGTAAGCTAAAAAATCAGTCATAAAATAATCTGATTGATAGCTCATACTGGTTACTTATGGCTCTGATTCCTCAATCCTTTATTGCTGACCTCCTTAATCGGATCGACATTGTTGATGTGGTCGGGCAACATGTTAAGTTAAAAAAAGCCGGTGCAAACTATCAGGGTTTGTGCCCTTTTCATTCCGAGAAATCGCCTTCATTTTCAGTATCACCAACTAAGCAGTTCTACCACTGCTTTGGTTGTGGGGCGCATGGATCTGCCATTAGTTTTGCGATGGAATATTCGGGATTGGGTTATGTCGATGCGATCGAAGATTTGGCGCGGTCCGCTGGCCTAGATGTGCCACGCGAGGAACGCACTGCAAACGATATCGCTCGGCAACAACAAACAATGGCGCTCAGTGAAGTCATGAGCTCGGCGGCAGATTGGTATCGTCAGCAATTAAAAGTCGCCACCCGCGCAGTGGATTATCTTAAGGGTCGCGGCTTAACTGGCGAAATTGCAAAGCGTTATGGCTTGGGATATGCACCCGATGGCTGGCAAGGTTTAGAGGTCGTTTTTGGTAGCTATGCCAATGATGAGGTTGCCAAAACACTATTAGAGGGTGGCCTGCTCGTTCAGAGTGAGCAAAATGAGACCAATCAAACTACTAGGCGTTACGATCGCTTTCGTGACCGCATCATGTTTCCTATTCGCAACCCCAAGGGGCAAGTGATTGGTTTTGGTGGTCGGATTTTGGATCAAGGGGAGCCAAAGTATTTGAATTCTCCAGAGACGCCACTTTTCTCCAAGGGTAATACGCTATACGGGTTATTCGAGGCAAGACAAGCCATTCGCGCACAAGAATATGTATTGGTATGCGAAGGTTATATGGACGTTGTAGCTCTCGCGCAGCTGGGATTTCCTAACGCTGTTGCTACTCTAGGGACTGCTTGTACAGCCAATCATGTACGCATGTTATTACGTCAAACTGACCGCATTGTTTTTTCATTTGATGGTGATTCCGCCGGTCAACGTGCTGCACAACGAGCCTTAGAGGCTTGCTTGCCGCTAATGTCTGATGATAAAGAAATTCGTTTTTTATTTTTACCGACCGAACACGATCCCGATAGTTATGTGCGCACCTATGGAGCGGCTGCTTTTGAAAAAGTTATTAAAGAGGCTACGTCACTTTCAAGTTTCTTTTTTAAGATTGTGAGTCAAGGGCATGAGCTAAGTACACCTGAAGGCAGAGCGCAAACTCATCATGCAGCAAAGCCTTTATTGCTATCGATGCCTCCGATCGCACTACGTACCCAAATTTTGCGTGAGCTGGCGATTCGGACGAACTCAACTCCAGCCGAACTAGAGTCCTTTTGTGGCCTTACTATCGTCCCTGCTGCCATGCCACAAGGCTCTTATGCGGCTAGTCCTCAACGCGTGACAGGTTTTAATCAAAACAACAGCGGTAATAGGGCGCAGGGAACCCCTTGGCAGGCATCCAAAGGTTCGGCTAGAAGAGTGGCAACCCTGAATATTCCTCCGCCACAGGCTCCCACAGATTTGGCTGAGCAGATGCTGCGAGTTTTAATTCAGTTTCCACACTTGGGCAAAGCCCTAGACGTCAATAAACGGACCCTAGCTTTGAGGGCCTCTGAGTTGCGCTCAAGTAAAGCATTTGAGCTGATGAAAGATTTACTGGCCCAATGTGATTTGGTGGAGTTGATTCCTGGTGAAGGTGGCAAAGCTTCTACTGTAGGTGCTGGATCGTTCGCACTTTTCCAAGATCAGCTCTCTCGTAGCGAGCTTGCTCCTTTGTATGAGGTTTTAAGGAAGCGAGTTATGGGCTCGGATTTGGATCTTGAGGGGGCGGCAGCAGATTTGGATGGCGCCTTCAAAAAGTTGGAATTAACTAGCCTCAAGCAAGAGATGACAGAGATTGCTCAAAAGATTGCGGGTAGCATAGCAACTGAGCAGGATCGAGCGCGGTATCGTGAGCTTGGTGAAAGATTAAAGTTTACGTAAAAATTTTCTAAATTTGCTCTAGAAAAATCGCGATTTTGCCCCCCAATACTAACCATGGTTAGAGTAAAAAAGTCATAATCGACTATAATCCTTTATTCCCAGAAAAAAACCGATTTAATTCAGTCACTTGCGCTTTATTTTGAAGAAATTTTGGGCAAGTGGAAAACGTGGCTGTGTTTAATCAGTCGATATCAATAAACAGTAATGTGAGTAAGTGCCAATACATGCCAAATATCAAGAAAAAACCTGCAAAAGCAGCAGTTAAGTCATCTGCAAAACCAGCCACCAAAGCTAAGGCCCCAGTTAAGCCTGTCAAGCCAGCCGCTAAAGCCCCTTCAAAACCCGTTAGCAAAGCAAAGGTTCCAGCCAAACCAGTAGCAAAAGCGCCCGTTAAAAAAGCGCCTGCTAAACCAGTAGCAAAAGCGCCCGCTAAACCAGTAGCAAAAGCGCCTGCTAAACCTGTGAGTAAAGCTAAAAGCTCGGCTAAGCCAGCACCCGTTAAAAAAGCACCCGCCAAGACAGTAGCTAAAGTCGTAGTAAAAGCTCCTATCAAGGCCCCAATTAAAACAGTTACCAAGATAGTGACTAAGACTGTGCCTAAGGTGTTGGCAAAGGTAGTAGCTAAGGCAATCAAGCCTGAAGTAAAGGCAGAAGTACCTAAAAAAGGCAAGACTGCGCCAGCCCTTAAAACGGAAGAAGTAAAAGAAATAAAGGGTAAAAAAGCCAAAGTGGCTGAGGTAGAGCTTGACCTGACCGCCGAAGATAAAAAAGTTCGTAAGACCAAGGCTAAATCGGATGCTCCTGAAGAGGGTGCAGAGCCAGTGCTAACTGATCGTCAAAAGGCGCGTGAGCGTAAAGCAAAAGAAAAGGCACTCTTAAAAGAATTTGAAGCTCAAAAACTGGGTTCTGAAGAGCAGCAAGAGTTGCGCCGTACTCGCTTAAAGACCCTGATCAAGATGGGTAAGTCAAAGGGTTATTTAACTCATGGCGAAATTAATGACGTGATGTCTGACGAGTTGTCCGATGCGGATGCATTGGAAACCCTGATTGGTTTGTTAAATGACATCAACATTACGGTTTACGAACAAGCTCCTGATGCTGAAACACTGTTATTAAATGAGAATGCCTCCGCTGGAACGACAGAGGAAGAGGCTGAAGAAGAGGCAGAAGCCGCTCTTTCAACAGTAGATTCAGAATTTGGGCGAACAACTGATCCAGTGCGTATGTATATGCGTGAGATGGGTACTGTTGATCTCTTGACTCGCGAAGGCGAGATCGTGATTGCAAAGAAAATTGAAGCAGGTCTTAAAGAGATGGTGATGGCTTTAGCCGCTTGCCCCGTCACTATTAGTGAGATTGTTGGAAATGCTGACAAGATTGCTAGTGGTGAAATGGAGATTGATCAATTCGTTGATGGCTTGGTGGACCCCAATGCGGAAGATATTAAGTTGGGACCTGAAGAGCCAGAAGTTGACCCAGATGCTGAAGAGGGTGAAGATGCAGGTGAAGATGAGGGTGGAGGTGGTGGTGCAGCTACAGCTAATGCCAAACAACTCGAAGAGTTAAAGCAGATTTCTCTTGAGAAGTTTGCAATTATCCGCACCCAAGCTGAAAAAATGCGTCGTGCATTTGATAAAGAGGGCTATAACTGCCCAGCTTATATCAAGGCGCAAGAAGCTATTCGCAATGAATTATTGGGCTTCCGCCTGACAGCGAAAAGTGTTGAGAAGTTATGTGACACGATGCGCTCCCAAGTAGATCAAGTATGGAAACTCGAACGTGGCATAGTGAGTTTGTTAGTAGATAAAGTCGGCGTTAATCGCGGCGAAGTCATTAAAGACTTCCCTAAGATGGCTATGAATTTAGAGTGGGTCAATAAACTACTAAAAGAGAACAAGCCCTATACCGCTCTTTTACAGCGTAATGTGCCTGCAGTTCAAGAGCTTCAGCAAAAATTAATCGATATACAGACTCGTGTTGTTTTGCCACTTCCAGAATTAAAAGAAGTGAACAAGCGCATGGCTGCGGGTGAAAAACGCGCGCGTGAAGCGAAGCGTGAAATGACAGTAGCCAATCTTCGTTTGGTAATCTCTATTGCGAAAAAATATACCAATCGCGGCTTGCAGTTCTTAGATTTGATTCAAGAGGGTAATATTGGCCTAATGAAGGCGGTAGATAAGTTTGAATACCGCCGTGGTTATAAGTTTTCGACCTATGCAACTTGGTGGATTCGTCAGGCAATTACCCGTTCCATTGCCGACCAAGCTCGTACGATCCGTATTCCAGTTCATATGATCGAAACGATCAATAAAATGAACCGTATTAGCCGTCAAATTTTGCAAGAAACTGGCCATGAGCCAGATGCTGCAACCTTGGCTCTCAAGATGGAGATTCCTGAAGATAAGATCCGCAAGATCATGAAGATTGCAAAAGAGCCAATCTCTATGGAAACACCCATTGGTGATGATGAAGATTCGCATTTAGGTGACTTTATTGAGGACGGCAATACTTTAGCCCCAGCTGAAGCGGCCTTGCACGAATCTATGCGTGATGTGGTGAAGGATGTATTGGACTCATTAACTCCACGTGAAGCAAAGGTATTGCGTATGCGCTTCGGAGTTGAAATGAGCACAGACCATACTCTAGAAGAGGTAGGCAAACAGTTTGATGTAACGCGTGAGCGTATTCGTCAGATTGAAGCCAAGGCTTTAAGAAAAATGCGGCATCCAAGTCGTAGCGATAAACTCAAAACCTTCCTTGAGGAAGATTGATCATAGGCTTACGGGCCCATAGCTCAGTTGGTTAGAGCAGAGGACTCATAATCCTTTGGTCCCAGGTTCAAGTCCTGGTGGGCCCACCAGAAAAGCAAACCCTCATCAGCAATGGTGAGGGTTTTGTCTTTTGAGAGCCTGTAATCTAAATGTAAAATATGGACGGCACTATCTCTCCAATATTCAATTAACCCATATATTAATATTCATGAAAAAGATTTTCTCTAAATCAAGCCTATTTACTTCTGTATTATTTTCAATGGGTGCTTTATTAGCGTTTACCAATATTGCTTATGGCTCTGATGAACTTAATCCGATTAGCAAAACTTCGGATGCTTGGACTTTTGAGCTCACACCTTACCTATGGGCTCCTGGTATTAATTCAACCCTGAATTACAAAGGGCGCTATCTTCAATCAGCAAATCTAAATGCGAACAGCATTATTAGCAATCTCAAGTCAGGCGCAATGATAGCCGGTGAGGCTCATTATGGTAATTGGGGTGTTATGGCCGATCTAATTTCTTCAACTTTACAAAAAACTTCTAATACGTCAGTCACTCCACAGCCTCCTTATACCTACCAAATAGCTACTAAAGCAACGCTTCAACAAACCATTCTGACTGGTGCAGCAACATATAATTTACTGAGCAGTCAAAATGTTTATGTAGATGGTTTATTGGGAGTGCGATGGATTGGGATTACTTCAACACTAAATGTTGCAGTGGATGGTATTTCCCCTGCATTAAATGGCGACTCTAAAACGATGAGTACAGCGGATCCGATTGCGGGCTTAAAAGGGCGCTACCGTATTGCTGATTCATCATGGTATGTGCCATTCTATTTTGATATTGGTAGTGGTGGCGGCACTACCAATGTGACTTGGCAGGCCATGCTTGGAATCGGAAAAACGATTGACAAAGGAGTAGATGTTTCTTTAATTTATCGCGGTTTGTACTACGATATGGATAGCTCAAAGACTAATGGTCAAGGTCTATTACAAAAGACTACCTTTCAAGGTCCGCAACTCGCGGTGACCTTTAAATTCTAATACTTACTATTTACTTATATGAATATATTTAAAGCAATTGGCATCGCTATATTTGCAACTTTATTTACTAATAGCGTATTTGCTCAAACGAATTCATCTCTGCCTGCCACGGGAGATATTGATAAGGTTGAAATTGCAAAGAAATTGGCTAATCCAATTGCCAATATGATTTCGGTGCCACTGCAATATGAATTTAGTCGAGGCGTCGGAGCAAACCAGGGTGGATCTGAGCAAACCCTGCTACTGCAACCCGTAGCCCCGTTCGATCTTGGCGGTGGAGATACTTTTATTGTTCGCCCTATTATTGCGGGAGCGCGAGAGGTCAGTATTCAAGGCGCCAACGGACAATCTTTTTCAGGGTATGGAATTGCTAGCGTGACCCTTGAATCTTTTTATGCTCCAAACACAAATTCTTCCTGGATATGGGGTGTTGGGCCTTATGCTCAATCACCTTCTGGTAATAGCGGTAAGTTTGGATCACAGCAAACTGGCGCTGGTGTCACAGGTGTTGTGTTGAATCGCCAAGGCCCATGGACATATGGCGTACTTGGATATCAATCTTGGAATGTAGGCGGTAACCCTGCATTTGGCACCCAAAACAATCTATATGGAGAGCCTTTTATTGCTTACACAACCAAAGATGCGTGGACCTATTCAGCCAATATGGAGGCTAATTACAATTATGATGCGCATCGTACAAGCAACCCTCTCTATATGGGCATTTCAAAGGTCCAAGTATTTGATGGTGTGCCAGTCTCGTTTGCTGCTGGTCCAATTTATTATGTAAGTAACACCCCTGGCGGCCCATCCGGATGGGGCGCTCGTGCAACAGTAACGCTAGTAATTCTTAAATAATTTCAATTCTTTAAGAGTTATTTTCTTTTTATATTTTT
>Ga0364914_10156_pt1 | contig 29722 bp, 23 predicted proteins | sample ExccelJu500001D3_3_FD_206954 | JGI IMG/M metagenome (GOLD analysis project Ga0364914, IMG submission 206954) | Enriched cells from Trout Bog Lake Hypolimnion, Wisconsin, USA - BchlTB.June25.5000.01.D3 | ecosystem: Environmental > Aquatic > Freshwater > Lake > Hypolimnion/Profundal zone | place... | reverse complement strand
TGTAGCCGTTAAAAACTCAATAGAATCTGGAAAACCTTTCTTCGGCATCTGCCTCGGACTACAACTTCTCATGGCTTCCAGTGAAGAAGCCCCAGGAATTCCTGGCCTTGGCGTTTTAAGCGGCAAAGTAATTCGTTTTAGCGTTGAAACAGCATTAAAAATCCCTCAGATAGGGTGGAACAGTATTTCCATTTTAAATAACCATAAATGTCTGTCCGGAATAAAAAATGGAGAATATTTTTATTTCGTTCACAGTTACTATGTCGTACCTGAAGACAAATCATATATTGCAGGAACGACTGAATACGGAATTGAATTCTGTTCGTGCGTTGAAAAAGATAACATATTCGCAACTCAGTTCCACCCTGAAAAAAGCCAAGAGGCAGGTCTTCAAATAATCAGAAACTTTGTTGAGTCTATATGAACATTAATTACGAATTACTATGATTATCATACCGGCAATAGATATTATTTCAGGCAAATGCGTAAGACTCTCTCAGGGCGATTACGATAAAAAAACGGTCTATTCTAATAACCCTGCAGATATGGCGTTATCTTGGCAGGAAAAAGGCGCAAAATATCTGCATTTGGTTGATCTTGACGGAGCAAAAGCCGGCAAACCAATAAATATTGAGATCATAAGAGAAATCTGCAAAAAAATATCCATTCCCTGCGAATTTGGCGGAGGGATAAGAGCTCTACAGGATGCAAAACTTTTATTTAATGCCGGAGTTAGTCGCATAATACTCGGAACGGTTGCCGTAGAAAATCCGGAGCTTGTTAAAAACATTCTCTTAAAGTACGGAACCGAAAAAATCGCAATAGGTATTGATGCAAAGAATGGAAGAGTTGCGGTTAAAGGATGGCAGGAAACGAGCAATATTTCTGGTGTAGAACTAGCGACTCAGTTTACTGAAGTCGGAATCAGAAGGTTCATATATACCGACATATCAAGAGACGGGGCACTTTCAGGTCCGAATATAGAAATGACTTGCAGTCTTTGTGAAAAGATTAAAAACTGTTTTGTCATAGCTTCAGGAGGAGTCGGATCAATAAATGATATAAAAAAACTTTCTGAGGCTTCAAAAAAATATCCCAATCTTGAAGGTGTAATCGTTGGGAAAGCTCTATATGAAGGGAAAATAACATTGGAAGAAATTATCTCCGCGTAGCATTACTAGCTTGATAACTCCCTTTTATACACTAAAATAATATCCTGATTACGTTATTCTTAATTACAATAAAAATATCGAAAGTGGACTATGGAATGAAACGAATAGTAATGACCGGTATTACGGGACTAGTCGGAAGCGCAGTAGCTGTTAGCCTTCTTAAAAAAGACAAATATATAAATATAATAGCTCTTGTCAGGGGCTCTGCAAATAAAAATGCTTTTGACAGAGTAAAAGAGACAATAGTTGAACAGTGCGCATTTGACGGAATACCTGAATTCGCGAATGAAGCTCTCACAAGAATACAAGTCTTTAGAAAGAACATCTCTTCGCCGTTCTCATCTAACCCTGAAATAGAATCGCTTGAGGACATATATACAATATTCCACTGCGCGGCTAGCGTAAACCTAGGGAAAGACCCATACGGCACAACATATATTGATAATTATCAGGGAACAAAAAACATGCTTGCCCTAGCCGGCAAACTGGGAGTTAAATCATATCACCAGGTAAGTACGGCCTATGTCGCAGGAAAAGCCGAGGGCATAGTGTACGAAGATGGGCTGGTTCCTAATATAGAATTCAATAATTCCTATGAGAAGAGCAAATATAACGCGGAAAAACTCGTCAGAAATTCGGGACTAGCTTTTACAATATACAGGCCGTCAATAGTTGTCGGGAGAATCAGTGATGGCAAAATACGCAAGCCTCTGGCCTTCTACAGAATTCTTGAATTTCTAGGAATGGTGAAAAAACACCAATGCTCTAAACTTAATATTCAGCCGAGTCAGGAACTTGTTATAAACTTAAGACTCCAGGCGAAATTCTCTGATAAAATATATTTCGTGCCGATTGATTACACCCAGGAAACCATTTCAAATCTTTTCTTTCTTCCTCCGTCAAATAAAACATATCATATAACAGGAAGAGGCCCTGCATGTGTTACCGACATAGAAGGTGCAGTTCGTTCTGCATTGAAAGTAAAAGGGTTCAGATTGACTGAAATTCTGGACATGCCGACAATCAAAGAAAAAATGGTCAATAGATTTCTAGGAGACCTCCTTCCTTATTTTTCAACAGATATTACTTTTGACATAAAAAATGTCATTGCCGATACCAAAGGCAAAAACCTTGACTGGAAAATAGACAGGGCCGTTCTCGATAAAATCGTGCTGGCGTATTACAGAAACGTCTACCCGGAAATACTAAAAGAATAGTATCGGTTCATACTAATACGAAAATTTAGTGTTACGATTGCTTTTGAAAAAATCCGACAACTGCAAGAAGTCCAAAAGCGATTATCACAACCCCTGAAATGTAGTTTATAATTCTAAGGCTTAGCGTATTCATTTTTTGTCTCAGCAAAGCCGTTCCAAAACTCAAGATCAGCCACCATAAGGCTGAACCTAAAAAAACACCCAGCACCATCAAAGTCGCGGAAGAGTAATTTCCGTCAGAAGCAGAAATCCAGAACCCTGCGAAAACAGCCACGAACGCAAGAATAGTCATCGGATTTGTCAACGTAAGTAAAACTGTTGAAAAGAAATCAGAAGCATGGTTGCTATGAAATCTTTCACTATTCAGCTCGGTAGCTTTTGTAAGAAGTATTTTTACCCCAAGATATAAAAGGAAAAAACCACCTACAATGCGTATCCAGAACTGAGCCCCTAAAAGAATAGATGTAACTGCGGTAAGCCCAAATGCCGCAATGGCTCCGTAAACACTGTCAGCCGTAGCCGCTCCCAAGCCCGAAAGGAATCCTGAAAGCGTACCATTAACCAAGGTTCTCCTGACACACAATGCCGCAATCGGACCAACCGGCGCCGCTATCGAAAACCCGATGATCAACCCTTACCAAGAAACCAAAAATCTATCGAATGCATTACAAATAAGATAAGTGTTAGCTATTTTTGTATTTTCTAAAACTTTGAGCCAAATCAGTAAAAGATTTAGGAGAATACCTTGTAAAGTCATCCTCCTCTACAAAGACAAAATCAAAATGGCACTTTTTCTGGTTATGATTTATATCGTCACACCATTGTTTAAGCCGTTTCATTTTTAAAGGTGCATCTAACTCTTCTAATCCTTTTGTTTCCACGATATATATACTTTTTTCATCGGCTTTAACAATAAAATCAGGATAGTAATTTGAGATGTATCCCTCGGAGTTTACATAATCAAGATTAAAATGAACAGCAAAATAGTTTTTCGCATACGAAATAATGTCCGGACATTTTTCAAGAAATGAAGCAAATTTCAGTTCAAGCGCACTATCCCCTACTATTTTATTAAATACACTTTTTTGAGGGATAAGAAACCCTTGATCTTTTACGACAAATGGCCTTGTCTGTCTAAGTTTTATGGAGTCGCGGATTTCTGCGTTTCCTTTATCCTTAATGGTCAGTTCATTTATATGTTTTTTGAAAGTTTCTATTATTGTTTTGGCAGCCTCTAATTCAGATAGATTTCGTAAAGTATTCAAGGAATCAATTTCTGCAGGAATCGTAAAAAGGTAATTTGAAACGAAACCTTTAACCTTCCCATACAAAATATCATACCCGCTGATAAGGCGCAAATCTTTCATTATTGCCTGAGTAAAATAGCCTATAACACTTCTGTAATCTGTTACATTCTCTGAGTCTAAAATTGTAATATGATTTATTTCACCGGTAGTAATATCTTTGAATACTATTTCTCTCATTTCAGAATCAGTAAACTGCTTGTAGTTTATTTTTCTTGAGCTAAAGGAAGCGGGATTCAGTTCTTCGAGATTCTTGTACTCTCTATAAATACGCGAAGACATTACAGGAATTTCTATGTCCAGCTTATCTTTGTCTTTCTTCGTATTTTCATTATCTATTTCTATAACAATTGGAGATTTGGGCTCTGTTCCTTTACCCATTGGCTTATGTTCAAGTTCTACGCCTTCACTTTGAATTGACTCTACAAATTCCATAAAAGCTTCTGTTCCTACAACACTCACATATTCAACAATATCTACCCCAGGGTACATTCGTCTTAACCCCCTGCCCAGAGTCTTCTCGGGAAGAATATTGCTTTTTGCGGCATACGCCCGCAATCTGTCAAGGACGATTATATTCGGAGCGATCAGGAGAAAATTTGCAGCAAGCTTAGAATCTGCTTCATATATTCTATGATAATAGCACCAAGTTATGACAAGGCTAATTACTTTTGTTTTTCCGCTCCCCGTTGCCATCTTCAAAACAAGGCGAAGCCAGTCCTCGTCGAACATTCCCGTTGAAACAGCTCCGGAAGAATCATAACGGATTAAATCGTATTTATCTTTGACTTTAGCAACTTCATAAAGATATATAACCGTTTCTACAGCTTCTCGTTGGGCAAAATAATATTTGAATTCTAACAAAGCCCCATCAGCTTTCTGAATTACATGCTTTTTATTGAACCACCAATTCAGTAGAGCCTTGCTTGTATCTGAAGCGCCGGCGTACCCGGAATCCCTCCATTTTTTTATCTCCTGCCTGATTTTATTTACAAGCGGAGGTAGGAGTTTTTCATAACTTGTTTCTCTGAGCGTTTCATCGGCAGGAAACCATCTATAATCAGGTTCTAGACACGCGTAAGGTGATACTGGAAAATTTTTATGTATAGCCATTACTTATTCTCCTCTATTTCATTTTCAGGAGAACCAATAAGGCGTAAAGCCAATTCATTTTCAAGTTCAGTGATTGTAGGAAGCTTTGATGTCATATTTTCAGGAATTGCATGAGTCAGCAAATAATCGCTTATACCGATAGGTTTATTAATATCACGCAAAGAATATTCAGCCTCTATTTTGTCCTTTTTCTTACAGAGTAAAATCCCGATAGAAGGATTATCTTCAGGCCGTTTTAACTGAGAATCAATTGCGGACAGGTAGAAATTAAGCTTACCTGCAAATTCCGGTTTAAACTTTCCTGCCTTGAGTTCAATAACCACATAACACCGTAAATCCAAATGATAAAACAGCATATCAATGAAGTACTCATTATCGCTCACTATAAGCTTATATTGCCTGCCGACAAAAGAAAAACCTTTTCCAAGTTCCAGCAGAAATTCTGTAATCCTGCCGGTAAGCGCCATTTCTATTGCGCGTTCCTGCGCATCATCTTCTAGTCCGAGGAAATCAAAAATGTACGGGTCTTTAACAACTTCCAGTGCAAAGCCGGAATGAGGTATTGGTAGAGTCCGCCTAAAATTAGTGAGTGATTTCCCTGATCGCTTGTATTCATTCTTATCTATCTTCAGTTCCAATACATCCCGCGACCAGCCGTTTGTAATTGTTGCCGAAGCATACCAAAGCGCCTCGTCTATATTTTTTATTTTGCTTATTATCAAACGATTATGCCCCCATGGAATTTGTGCCACGGCCTGTGGCACTATTGAAGAACGGATGGAGTAGAAAATGTACCACTGGCGTATAGCATAGAGATTGCGCCGTGAAAAGCCTCTCATATCAGAAAATTCAAAAGTAAGGTCTCTTGACAATCTGTCTATAAATCCACTGCCCCAATCAGCTGTCTTCTCCTTTTGAGTTATTTCTTGCCCGATTTGCCAATAGAGTTCAATTAGCGTCGCGTTAAGAGACAATGCAACCTTTTGCCGGGCAGCAGTAATTTGTTGTTTAATAACGGAAAGCCATGAAATATATTCAATAGGAAATGCTTTCTCAGCATCACTCATACATTAACCTCTATAATTTTCATTGTATCGTTGCCGAAGATATCCACGACTTTGACAGCAATCTTATATCTGCCGGGCAGGCATTCGTAGAATGGCGTTTTAAGCTCAAGCGTACGGTCTTTTTTGGTACGAAAACTTTGCCACTCATTTTCAAATACAAAATCACCGGTCCAGACCTCTTCCCACTCTTCAAGGTTGTTCTGATCTGATTCAAAGCCCTTGAGAGTTTTTTGTTTTTCTCCCACAATCTCTTTTGGGATGCGAACTATCTCTTGTTTGCTTTCAAAATTAAAGTCAACGCTCCAGTAATCAATCCAATCCGTCCAGCTTTTTGTGAGAACTTCTTTGTTTACGATCCCGTCTTTGTCTTTTGTGACCTTAATAATCTTCCCATGCTCAACGACTATTTTGCTCTTGCCGTCCTTTAGAGATTCAGCGGCGTTGTCAACACTGTCCTGCGAGTAGTAAACTGAAAAATCGGTAAGTTCAATTGCCACCGCCCCCTTCTTTACAAGCGGTTTGACTTCAATATACGAAACGTCATGGAATACGACCTGATTCTTTTCTACAGCCCGTTTATCGAACACTTCGCGCGGGATGTATTTCATCACAAGGTCAATGCCTTTGGTTTTAGCCTCATCTAGAATATTAGGAAACAAACCCATTTCAAACTCAAACGCAAGAAGATCAACGCGCGAAATTCTTTTTTCTCTGCATTCAAGAATAATTTCTTCTACGAACAAACGGGTAACAGGAAGATTTATCGGCCCAACAGCGACAACTCGTCCGGCTTTTTTCCCTTGAAAACATCTGAAGTTCTCAACACTTTCGGCTCGGTACGCGTGGAGAATTAGGCTTGTAAAATCCTTTTCTTTCTGTTCGATCTGTTTTTTCTGCTCTTCTTCGCGCAAGTTTACATTTACCCCAATGTAATGGGCTCGTTCGTATTTGCCGAGGTTGAGAATTTCAAACGCTCTGAAATCTTTACCTGACGCCTTCAACTCGCGCTGAACCTGAATTATTCTCTTGCGTGTCGTGTGAATCGCAAACTTGCCAAGGTCTGTACCTATCCACTTTCTGCCAAGCTTTTCTGCAACTGCCAGCGTCGTTCCCGAAACACAAAAGAAATCCGCCACTATGTCGTTTTCGTTACTGCTGGCTTTGATTATTCGTTCAAGCAACGCTTCGGGCTTTTGGGTGGGATAGTCGACTCTTTCGTGTGCCATTGGATTGATAACGGGAATCTCCCAAACGTCACCTACATCCTTTTCTTTGCTCTCTTGGTATAAATAGTTTCCACTCTCATCTTTCAACCATTCGTTTTCACTTAATTCCTTATTCCATTTTCTTAGTGGTTGTTTACGCTCCGTTTTAACTGGTATGCGAATACTCTTATAAGTCACAGCTTTCGTTTTCCCATACCAAAACATCGTATTGTGAATACATATCAAAAGTTTGCGAGTTGGCACCATACTTATTTGAGTAATACCAAATGATTTCGTTTTGGAAGTAATCTCGTCCGAAGACTTCATCCAATACGATATTAATATAGGCATTCACTCTCCAATCGCAATGCACATAAATACTCCCATCTTCAGCTAATAAGTCACGCATAAGAACCAGCCGTTCGTAGATCATTGCGATAAAACTGTCAGCGCCCTTACCCCAAGTGTCGCGGTAAGCAAGTTCTTCCAGAACGTTAGCTTTTTTCGTAAATGTTTCGGTTCCTGAGCCCGTCGAAGGATCGCCGATTTCTATGTCCATCGAAAAGTCAGCACCGACATCAAACGGCGGATCAATGTAGATGAGTTTAATTCCGCCTTGTCGTTCTATTTCATCTCGCATCGGCCCGTTTTTCAGGCTGGAAAGGATTAGTTTATTATCGCCCCAGATAAGCTTGTTTGTCCAGCCCTTTTGCTGCCTGCCCCGAAAATCAAACAAGTCCATCTGCAAAGCAGTATCAGCTTTGTCTGCGGCGCGCGGCTCATCAATCTGTTCAATCGTTTGAAAAGGCAGAACTATATTGCAGACTTCGTTTGTTTTACCATTCCAGACAAGTTCTACTTCACGTTTATCGCCGAAGAGTAAAAAACGGTACTTATCCGGTAACGGCTTGTCACCTTCAATAAGTTTCAGAATTTCCCGTTTTTCATTATCTGTAAGCTTCATTAAAACCCCGAATATAAATCAAATACCTGAATATGGTTGCTGCTGCTGCATTTAGTATATTTTAAGACATATAGACAATCAAGGCTGATTAAATATAGTTTTCAGACATTGAGATTGTTATTTGCAAATAAAGCTCTAAAATAGAGCAGAAATTATTTTTATTAAGAAAAATATAAAGGTAAAAATTAATGAGAACAGACGGTCGGAGCTGTAACGAACTTAGGGAGATCAGGATAATACCTAATTTTCTGATAAACGCGTACGGTTCGGTTTTAATAGAATGGGGTAATACCAGAGTAATCTGCAGTGCTACAGTTGCCGATGAGATACCGCAGTGGATGAAAAATGAAAAGAAAAAGGGCGGATGGATTACGGCTGAATACAGTTTGCTTCCAACTTCCACCGGAACTAGAGTGAAGAGAGAAAGAAACTCCATCAGCGGAAGAACGCAGGAAATCCAAAGGCTGATAGGACGATGTGTCAGAGGCGCATGCAATCTGGAAAAGCTCGATGGGAAAAGCATATACATTGACTGCGATGTGATAGATGCTGACGGCGGAACAAGATGCGCAAGCATTACCGGGGCAATGATAGCATTGAGAATAGCTTTGGCAAAACTCGTTAATGAAGGCAAAGCACCTGCTGATGTGCTAATAAAAAACATTGCAGCAGTAAGCGTAGGCATAATAAAAGGAGAGACTCTGCTTGATTTGTGCTACACGGAAGACAGTTCGGCAGATGTGGACATGAATGTAATAATGAGCGAAGACGGTAAAATAATAGAACTGCAGGGAACGGCCGAAGGCGAATCATTCAACAGAGATGAACTTAACAATATGCTGGATTCCGCCGAAAAGGGGTTAAAGGAAATTTTTAAAATTCAGAAGAAGGCTCTGAAAGAATTAAATATATTAAGTTGATAGACTGTAGCCTGTTAGGTTGTGGTTTAAACAACCTGAGTCATTATAAATAATAAATCAAAATTTAGGAGAAAAAGAAAATGCCATTTGACAGAGGAAGTTTTTCAGTAAAGATATTGAAACTGACAAAAGATTTACCAGAAGACACACTTGAAAGATTCAATAAGAATTGTGCGGGAAAACTAGACGAAGTAAAGGATGAACCGCAAATAGGATGGATAAGCGGAAGGCACCTGCTTGAAAGAAATATTGATGAGGAAACCGCAATACTTGGCGGACATATTTATCTAAACTTGCGTATAGCTCAGAGAAAAATCCCAACATCCCTGCTCAAAGCCGAAATGAAGCTTGAAGAGCTGGCCTATATAAAAGCTACAGGAAAAGCGGATGTCCCAAGAAAAGTTAAAAAGGACATCAAAATCGCCGTAGAAGAGAAAAGAATGCCCCAGATGGTGCCGACAATTACCGGGATACCATTCGTTATAGATAAGAGAGACAACACCATTTACTTGGGAACATCTTCTAGAGGTCAAGCAGACACTTTCATTGCTATGTTTGAAAAAACATTTGAATACATTCCGTTGGAAATGACTGCGGAAGATTTGATGTTAAAAGAAAAAATTAACCCAACAAAGTATGAAGGGATGTTTCTTTTTAACAAGGATGAAAAAGACTTCGTCCCGGGCAGAGATTTTCTGACATGGCTCTGGTATTTCAGCGAAGAGGAAAAAGGCGAAGTGGAGGTAAAAGGACACGGAAAATTCTCTGTTATGCTGGACGGGCCGCTCACCTTTATTGCCGATGGGGAAGGCTCGTTGGAAACTGCGGTAAAGAAAGGAAATCCTTTGAAAAGCGCAGAAGCGAAAGCCGCATTGAAAGTAGGGAAAAAACTCAAAAAGGCAAAAATAATTATGGCAAGAGACGATCAGACCTGGTCAGCGGGGTTTGATTCGGACAATTTTACCTTTTCTGGAGTCACTCTCCCTGAAGGAGAAGAAATGGAATACAACAGCAGATTTGCAGAAAGAATGGACTCACTACAAGCGTTTAAGAGTGTCTTTGTAGAACTATTCTCTCTGTTCCTAAAAGAAACAACTTCAGCAGAATGGTCAAAGAAAACTGAAAAGATAAAAACATGGATAGAAAAAAGAGAGACCCTATAGCATTTAAAAAAACATTTTCCGCATTTCCAATAACTGTCAATTATTAACTAGCAACCCTGGCCGATCCCGACAACGGGCAGGCTGACAACAAACATGAGCAGCATAGGAATAGTAAAATATCATGATTTTACATTCGGGCAGATAAAAGATGATGCCCTGCTGCTGGACTGCGGGAAGACGCTTTCGCCTGTTACTATCAGATACGAAACCTATGGTACGTTAAATAAAAATAAAAACAATGCCATACTGATAATCCACGCTCTCTCTGGAAACGCACATGTTGCCGGATACCACTCGGAAACAGATAAAAAGCCCGGTTGGTGGGACGACATGGTAGGCCCCGGAAAACCTTTCGACACTGACAAATATTTCATCGTATGCAGCAACTGCATAGGTGGATGTTCAGGTTCGACAGGGCCGCGTTCTATAAACCCCGAAACATGTAAAAAGTATAACCTCTCATTCCCCATAATAACCATGGCTGACATGGTCAGAGCGCAATATCATCTCATGGAACATCTTCAAATTCCGAAATGGCTCAATATTGTCGGGGGGTCTATGGGAGGTATGCAGGCGCTTCAATGGGCAATAGATTATCCAGATAAAGTTGAAAGCATAAGCGCAATAGCTACAACTTGCAGCCTTTCGCCTCAAGCCATAGCATTTGACTGGGTCGGACGCGAAGCTATTATGAAAGATCCTAACTGGAATAATGGCGAATACGAAGAAAAAATTCCGGAAAAAGGACTCGCAATAGCCAGGATGCTAGCACACATAACGTATCTTAGTGACGAGTCTATGAACAATAAGTTTGGCAGAAAATTAAAGGAGCTCTGCGATTACAGTTATGATTTTTCCAGGAATTTTGAAGTAGAAAGCTATCTGGACTATCAAGGGCAGAGATTTGTCGAAAGATTTGACGCAAATTGTTACCTTTACATTACCAGGGCCATGGATTACTTTGATCTTGCCGCAAAACAAAAAGGAGACCTTGTAAAGTGTTTTTCCGTAACAAAAGCAAGTTTTCTTGTAGTATCTTTTTCCAGCGACTGGCTTTTCCCTCCTCAGAAATCCAAAGAGATTGTAAAGGCACTAAGAGCAAATAATTCAGATGTTGTTTATTGCAACATAGATTCTAATTACGGGCATGATGCATTTCTTCTTGAATCTAAAGCTCTGGGAAGCTTGATTTGCGATTATCTCAAGAGCGTATACGACAGGATAAATAATGTACAACGAATATAAAATTTTTAAACACAGGCCTGATCTTAAAACAATTGCGGAATTGGTCAGCTACAACTCTAAAGTATTAGATCTTGGCTGTGGCGATGGAAGCCTTCTAGATTTCCTAAGAAAACATAAAAAAGTAAACGGCTCAGGAATAGAGTTAAGACAGGAACAAATAATCGAGTGCGTAAAAAAAGGTGTCTCTGTCGTGCATGGAAATTTGAATGATGGATTAACGGAAATAAAGGAAAAAAGTTTTGACTATGTATTATTGAGCCAAACCATCCAATCTGTAGAAAGGCCCGATAAATTATTAAAAGAAATGATAAGAGTTGGAAAGCAGGTCTTAATAAGCTTCATAAACATGGGTTACTACAAAGCCAGACTACAGTTAATGTTTGTTGGAAGAATGCCGGTAACCAACGCCCTACCCTATCAGTGGTACGACACGCCTAATATCCACCTCGGGACAATAGAAGATTTCAGAGAACTATGCAGAAACAATAGCATAAAGATCGTAAAAGAAGTTCCAACAAATGAGACACTTATCTCTATGACCAAATTGTGGCCAAATCTGTTTTCTGCAATGAGCGTATTTTTATTGGAAGATAAAATTTAAATATCAAAATACAGGGGGAAATCATATGAAAAACAAAGAAATTGATGCGTTTATGGAGCTCTTTGTAAATGAGGGACTGACTTTTGATGATGTGTCTTTAATAACAGCATATGCAGACTTCCTGCCAGCAGAAAGTGATATAAAAACAAAATTCTCAAGAAATATAGAATTAAATGTACCGTTTGTAAGCGCCGCTATGGATACAGTCACTGAAAGCCAGATGGCAATAGCAATAGCACGATTTGGAGGGATAGGTGTAATCCATAAAAACCTTACTGCGCAAATCCAGGCTGAAGAAGTCAGAAAAGTAAAGCATTACTTGAATGGTCTAATTAAACATCCTGTTGTTTTTCACCAGGAAGATACAGTAAAACATGTCCTTCATGAACGAACTGAAAAGAATTATAATTTTTCAGGATTCCCGGTCGTTGAGGACAATGGGATGTTGCTTGGTATAGTCACGAGAAGGGATTTGAAATTCGTAACCGATTATAAGCAAAAACTTAAAAATGTGATGACAAAAAATGTCATAACAGCGCCAGAAGGCACCCCCCTCACAAAAGCTCTGGAAATCATGATGGCTAACAAAGTGGGAAAGTTGCCGTTAATAAGCAAAACAGGCAAACTTGCCGGGCTTTATAGCTTGGAGGATGTAAAATCCATTATAGAAAATATCAACCCTCTATACACTAGAGATGAAGAGCACAAGCTCCGAGTTGCCGCCGCAGTAGGCCCGCACGATTTTGAAAGAATTCACACACTTGTAAATGCTGGATGCGACGCAATAGTCATTGATACGGCCCATGGCCATTCAAAGGGAGTTATAGACACTATTTCAGCATGTAAAAAACAGTATTCGAAAATTGATATCATAGCGGGAAATGTCGGGACTGGCGAAGGTGCCGCTGCGCTGCTCAAAGCAGGCGCCGATGCAATTAAAGTAGGAATAGGCCCAGGATCAATCTGCACAACACGAGTTGTTGCAGGTGTGGGAATCCCCCAAATCAGCGCAATTTATATGGCGGCTAAAGCTGTCAATAATGAAATACCAATCATCGGCGATGGCGGAATAAAACAATCAGGCGATGTTGCCAAAGCTATAGCTGCCGGAGCGTATACGGTAATGATGGGATCAGTCCTTGCCGGCACACAGGAAAGCCCAGGAGAAAAGATTTCCCATAAAGGCAGAACTTATGTAATCTACAGAGGAATGGGAAGTCTTGAAGCAATGAGAGAGAGTCTTGGCAGCAGAGAAAGATATGGAATAAAAGATGCTGATATAAGCAAACTTGTTCCACAAGGCGTAGAAGGAATGGTTCTTTTTAGAGGACGCGTGGAAGATGTTCTCAATCAGTATACCGGAGGGTTAAGATATTCCTTAGGATATTGTGGAACAAAAACTCTTGCCGAGCTAAGAAAAAAAGCCAAGTTCATCAAAGTCACTTCTGCCGGACTTAGAGAAGCGCATCCTCATGATATTGAAATAACAAAAGACGCACCAAATTACTCCACAGAAGGATAAAGATTTGAAAATTGTTAGAAATACTAAGATTGCTTTGATATACTTTGACTAAGTAACATTAATTATCCGAAAGACCATATATCAAAATCAGGAATGCAATTATGTTTAAATTTAGAAAAAAGAATGAAATGGACCAGAGCGCAATTGATAAGGTCAAGGAAACCATTCAGAATTTTTCAATTCTAAGCATAGACAAACTTTTTGAGAAACTCGAAGTTGGAGAAAAAGGGCTCAGGCCGGATAAAGTAGATGAACTGTTAGCTACTTACGGAAAAAACATTGTCCATATACAAAAGCCGCCCGCATGGTATATAATCCTTATCTTTTCATTTAAAACTCCTTTTAACCTGATACTGTTCATACTGATGATTGTTTCATACCTGACTGGTGATATGGAAGCTACTCTGGTAATGGGAATAATGGTATTACTAAGCACCATATTGAGATTCTGGCAGGAATGTAAAGCTATAATGGAGGCTGATTCTCTAAAAAAACTAGTCCACAATAAAACAACAGTAATCCGCCAGTTTTACGAAGGGAAGAAATTCATTTCAAAAGAATGCGATATACCAATAGCAGATCTGGTTCCTGGAGATATTATTCATCTTTCTGCAGGAGACATGATACCGGGAGATGTGAGGCTCATATCAAGTAGATACCTGTTTGTGAGTCAGTCTGCCATTACAGGTGAAGCTTTACCCATCGAAAAACATGAAAGCTTTAAAAAGCTTCGAAAATCAACCTCAATCCAGAACGATATTGGAAATGAACAGACTAAGAAGAGTGCCGAAAAATTTAACTCCCTGGACCAGCCTAATATGTGCTTCATGGGAAGCAGTATAGTAAGTGGTACGGCAATAGCTATAGTCATATCCACTGGGTCTAATACATATTTCGGATTAATGGCCAGCCAGCTTTTAGGGAAAAAACGAGAAACAGCTTTTGACCAGGGCGTTGATAAGGTAGGTAAGTTGCTTGTGAAATTCATGATCGTAATGGCACCTGTCGTATTACTGCTTAATGGAATGCTGAAAGGAGATTGGAGTGATGCCTTTTTATTTGCAGTATCCGTAGCCGTGGGACTAACTCCTGAAATGCTACCAATGATACTAAACGCAAACCTCGCAAGAGGTGCTGTTGTGATGTCCAAGAAAAAAACTGTAGTTAAAAACCTTAATTCAATTCAAAACTTTGGTGCAATAGACATTCTCTGTACGGATAAAACTGGAACTCTCACACAGGATAAGATCGTGTTGATAAAACATATTGACATTTCCGGCGAAAAATCTACCAGAGTGCTCCAAAATGCTTTTCTGAACAGCCATTTTCAGACAGGATTAAAAAATCTGCTAGATAAAGCCGTAGTAACTCACACTGAAGACAAACATTTCACTAACATATCTAGAGAATATAATTTGATAGATGAAATACCGTTTGACTTCGTAAGAAGAAGAATGTCAGTAATGCTGGAAAATGTAATCAGCCATAAACGACTATTTGTTTGTAAAGGAGCGGTCGAAGAAACCCTTGAAAACTGCACAAAATTGGAAACGAAAGAAGGCGAAGTCAAAAGCCTTACACCGGAATATTCCAAATTATTGCATGAACTAAAAGATAAACTGTCTGATGACGGAATGAGGATTGTCGCAGTAGCCTACAAATATATTGAAAATTGGAAAGACAATAGTTTTTCCCCTGAGGATGAAAGGGATCTCATATTTTCAGGTTACATAGCATTTTTGGACCCGCCAAAAGAGTCAGCAGCGAAAGCTCTCTCGCTCTTGTCAGGCTTAGGGATTGAAGTAAAAGTCCTTACAGGAGACAATGAGTTGGTTTCAAAAAAAATATGCACCGACGTGGGCCTTGAAATAAAAGGAACAATAACCGGATCCGAAATTGATCTATCAACAGAAGAGCAGCTTACTAAAATAACAAAAATTACTACAATATTCGCAAAACTTTCCCCAGCAAACAAAGCAAGAATCATAAGAAACCTTAAAAATCAAAATCATACCGTAGGTTTTATGGGAGATGGAATAAATGACGCTCTAGCTCTGCGTGAAGCAGATGTCGGCATATCGGTAGATACCGGAACAGACCTGGCTAAGGAAGCTGCGGATATAATTCTGCTTGAAAAGAGTCTTCTTGTACTTGAAGAGGGAGTCAGAGAAGGCCGGCTAACATTTGGAAATATCATCAAGTATATAAAAATGACAAGCAGTTCCAACTTCGGTAATGTATTTAGCGTTGTGATCGCAAGCGCTGTATTGCCTTTTCTCCCTATGATGCCGGTACAAATGCTCATACAAAATCTACTCTATGACATTTCTCAGATTTCCATACCGTGGGACAGCATGGATGAAGAATTTATCAGAAAACCAAGGAGGTGGGAAGTCAATTCAATATTTAAATTCATGGTATTCATAGGCCCTATCAGCTCAATATTTGATGTTATCACATTTGCCGTCTTATGGTTCGTATTCCAGGCAAACTGCGATGCGCAACAGACACTTTTCCATTCCGGATGGTTTGTAGAAGGACTTATTACCCAAACATTGATCGTTCATATGATAAGAACAGAAAAGATACCTTTTATACAAAGCAGAGCGTCCTTCCCAGTTGTTGTCTGTACAAGCCTGATAATAGTGGCCGGATTACTCCTGCCCTTTACAAAGTTTGCAGAACACTTGGGATTTGTACCGCTACCAATGGCTTATTTACCATGGCTAGCAGGAATAGTAATCTCTTACTGCATATTTACTCAGTTCTGTAAGGTAATATACATAAAAGTATTCAAGTCGTGGCTGTAATTTTACCAGATCAAAATATTTTGGTAATGTCTCCAGAATCATTGCAAATGATGTATCTATTACCTATAATGTAGAAATAAATTCATTACTAAATTAGTTATATTTTCTGTATTTATTCAAAATGGCAAATAATAATTATATTTTAACTGCTGACATAGGTGCTTGTAGCCTTAAAATGGCTGAGTTTATTCAAGACAAAGGAAAACTTGTCCTCGTTAATTTCGCCTATACCGAATACGCCATGGAAGCAGAAGAAGAAACTAAAATTACCGAACTGCAAAAGGCCATTGCCTCACTAATAGAAACAAATAAGTTTAAGGCTAAAAAACTATATCTTTCTATATCTGGCCAATCTGTATTCACCAGATTCGTAAAGCTGCCCATGTCCATGCGATCAAAACAGCAAAAAATTGAACAACTCGTAAAATACGAAGCAAGGCAAAATATTCCGTTTCCTATAGAAGAAGTTACATGGGATTATCAGACAATACACAGCTCTGAAGACCGTTCTGATGAAATAAGCGTAATGTTCGCTGTAATAAAAACAGATAGAATAAATGACCTGGTAAATATTTTTGAAAAAGCGGGATTTGAAACGGTTCTCGTCGGAACAAGTCCTACTTCCTCGTACAATTGCATGTGTGCCTTAAAGATAAATGAAGGCACACCTTCGGCTTTGATCAATATCGGCAGCAGATGTACTAATATAATTTTTATTGACAAGGGGAAGTTTTTCGCAAGATCAATTCCTCTGGGAGGGTACTCCATTACCCAGCAAATAAGTAAAGAAATGGAAATATCCTTTGCAGAGGCTGAAGAATTAAAGAAAAAAGAAGGCTATATATCTCTAGGTACAAACTATGAAGAAGAAGGATCTGAAAAAGCTAAAGCAATATCTAAAATAATAAGAAATGTAATGGTAAGAATTCACGGAGAAATCATCAGATCAATAAATGTTTACAAATCTCAACAACTTGAAAATAATATCTCAAAAATCTATCTAGCTGGAGGAAGTTCAATCCTGAAATATACTGATTATTTCCTAGCTGAAAAACTTGGTCTTCAGATAGAATATCTTAACGCTTTTAAACTGGTGTCAATTTCAAAAAACGTAGACAGAAAAAAACTTGCAGACATCGCACACATGTTCCCTGAACTCCTCGGGCTTGCAGTAAACTCTATCACTTCATGCCCAATTGAAATTTCACTTCTGCCAATTCCCATAAAAAAACAACATAGTATTAAGGAAAAAACTCCACATTTCTTTGCAATAATCGTAATAATAATAATGTGCCTGATTATATTTTATTGGGGAGTGTATACACAAAAAGAATTACTTAATGATTTAATTATTAATTCAACAGGTCAAATAAAGAAAATTCAATCCGGCGTCAATATCGTAAAGGACCTTAATAGCGAACTTAATACGCAGAAAACAATCTACAACAATTTAGCAAAAATGCTGAAAAGCAGGAACTCTTGGCTTGTAATCTTAGACAGCATACAAAAATCTTTACCTGATAATTCCTGGGTTATATTACTCGAACCTACAGGAAAACCTGCAATCACTGCAACAACCCAAACTAACCAACTTGTAAATGCCAATATAAAACCAATATTCGGCAAACAAAGACCAAAACAAAATGTTACAGCTACTACCCTTGCTTCCGATTCAATTGAATGGGTAAAAGTAAAAGTAAACACGTTGAAGCTGTTCGAGAGCATGAAAACAACAGAAGCTGAAGACTTTGCAAAAAAACTCCTCAAGCAGCCATGCTTTACAAGTGATGTAGATGAAATAATAATAGTAGATTATAAACCACCAATAAGAGATTCTGACAATATCAGTTCATCTGAAATCATTATCAAATTAAAAACACCGATTCCAATAAATGAAAAATTTTATTAAACAAAATCTGGTTCTCTTTATATTTGTCTGCACTACCATTTTTATTTCTCTGGGAATGTTATATCTCATAATTGAAGTAAATTCTGAAAGAAAAGAAGCTAACACGCGCTTAAGTGAGTTTAAAGAGAAAATTGAACAGTTAAATGCGTATACACCTTACCCTTCCGAAAAAAATATCGAAATGATTAAAGAGGATATAAACACGGCAAAGGTAAAAATATTTCAACTTGAAAATGTTTTTGGCAATATTTATGCAAAACCTTTATCTGCTTTTATACAACAGTTCAAACAGCAAGGTATTCAGGCACTAAAGGACAAATTGGGAACATTAGAAAAGGAAAACCTCCCGACAAATAAAAAGATAATAAAAGAAATAAACAAGCAACTAACGACATTAACCGTCGGAAATAATACAGATTTCGAAATATACTTTCTTAAAACATGGAAAACCTATATAGAAAATACGAAAAAAGAAAAAGAACAAATATCGTTAAATGAGCTTCTTAATGGATACATAGAGTCACAAAAGTACGAAATAAAAACCTTCCAAACCGCAAAAAATGCCTTTATGACAGAAATGCAAAAACAAACACTGGAACCGCTGAGTATTGAAATAATAAATGACTATATTTTAAACTCATTAGGTATCCCCCTGTACTTCTCTAGAGTAAAAAGTAAAAACATGGTATTTACTGTTCAGGATGAGATTAACAAGCTTCTTGACGCAAACAACGTAGCAATAATGGGAAACCAGTTGGTGTTTTTCAGCGAGCTCACAACAGTTCCCACAGATGAGCAAGTTCCATACATTATAAACTACAGCAGATTCCTTGAAGATTTTTATAAAAGATTAGCCAAAGCCAAAATAAAATCTATCGAATCCTATAATAAAATAAACGGCATCAAAGGAATAGAAGATAACGATTTCCTGGTTTTTCGCTATCAAATAAATATTGTAACTTCACAAGAATCTTTGAGAAACTTTCTGAACAGCCTTCAGGTGGCATACAAAGATAATAGAGTATATGTAGTGAAGTCTCTTACTCTCTCGGCAATTGACGATAGCTCGGCTAATCTACCACCTTATATTCCGCCAAAAATCCCAAAACAGCTACAGCAAATTAAAATATTGCTGGGCACTTCAGATATGGTTAAAGCTTTAATTACAGTTGATTATATAATGTTTAAGAAAAAAATTTGAATTAAGCTGTACATATGAACTTATCTTTTTTGTACAAAAATTATGAAAAAATAGCCCTGGCAATAATACTCACCATATTTCTGCTGGCTTTGATGTGGCTCATTAATCTATTCTATAAGTCCGAAGAGGAGAGAAATACAGGCGTCACAATAATTGTCAATAAAGCAAAATACAATCGACTGCCCCAATCTTATTATGATTTCGATGCCATTTTGACAAACAGCCAGTTATGGTTGCCGTCCACAAAAAGAAATGTAGATAAAAGTGATGAATTTTATATCGCTGTTTTTACCGATTTCATGAAGCCTTTTAAGATAATAAGAAGTCCAGCTCTTAAAGCAGAAGGAAAGCTTATTCCATATGAATACTCTAGAATAGGATACTGCCCTATAACAAAAGAAAAAATCTCTATGCCTGTTACAAATATTCTCGAAAAAAATACTGACACAGACGCAGATGGCATCCCCGATACAGTAGAAAAACAAATGGGAATGAATAATGCTGACGCTTCAGATGCAAATTATGATGCAGATAAAGATTCCTTTACCAACCTTCAGGAATATGAATATGGCGGAGAATCTTTTATTAGCAATGCTGCAAAACACCCACCCCTAATAAAAAGAATTGTTTTATTAGACACTAAAGCAAGAATTCCGTTTATCCTGAAAAAAGTAATAAGAAAAGGTGAAAACAAAAAGGAATGGGATATTCAGGCCAATGTAGAAGACATTGAAGGCAATATCAAAACCCTATTTCTTAATATTGGATCTGCTATTGATTTAAATGGCAGTGAGTATAGAATCATAGATATACTTAGTAAGTCTTATGAAAAACTAGACCCATATCTTAACGCCATGATTGAACATGATGATTCCACTGTAGTTCTGCAAGTGGGTAAAGGAGAAGATATCAAAGTAGCAGTAAATAAGCCTGCATACGAACGAGATAACATTGCAGTTATAAAAGACCTACATACAGGAAAAATTTATAAATTGAGACCTAAAAACACTATTACCCTTGGGAATAACATCACAGGTTTTGAGACTTATGAACTATCAAAAATAAGATATAAAGGGGATCATGACGAAGAAGAATCGCTGTCATTCATTAGAAATGGAAAGTCATACATAGTAAAAAAGGCAACAGATTATGTTAAACCATCAGGTAGTACAAAAACAGGAAAATAAAAGTCGTGACAACAATAAGTAAAAACATAATAAAGAATATTTTCAAAGTACAGAGTTTTTCAATAATATTTCTCTTGGGATGCCTTATGGTACCAGCATACCTTAAAGGGCAGGAGTCTTCTTCAACACAAATTTATAACTCAACGGAAACACAGAGAGCAGATGCAGAAAAACAGGCAGGCGCAATGAGACATGATATGCAATCGTTAATAAAAGCCGGAAGGTTTCAGGATGCAGAAAAACTGTTTGACAAAATATTTCAAACTTATTCTTCTCTCGGCAATACAAAATATGTGTCGCTAAAACTTACTTTGCTGCAAGGTGAGAAAGCAATGTTCTATAAAAATTGGGCCGATTATCTCGAGGACCAGGCTACTAATGCATATTTAAATAAGGAATGGGACAAATCCATAGCACTTTCAAAACAGTCTATGGATGTTATGAAAAAAATAGAAATAGATAATCATATTGCAAATGCCAAACAGAACAGAATCATGACAGAAGCATCAGCTGCTATAAATAATAAAAATTTCGGCACAGCTACGTCTATTGATACAACTCTTCCCGGGTATAAATATAGAATTAAAGACTTAGAAGATGCGATTAATAAAGCACAAGTCTATATGAAGCAAAAAGAATATAAAAAAGCAAAAGATTGTCTTGAAGAGGCGCTTTTACTTGATCCTTATAACTACAAAGCTATGAATATGCTCAATACGCTTTATACCAATCTCCTAGACGTGGCAAAAGCCAGAAATCAGGAAGAAGATATAAAAGCAATATCACAAGTGCAATGGCTAAACAATCAGCCTGTCTCTCCCGAAATAACAGAAAAAGATACCCTGATAGTAAAAGAAGCGCAGAGTGAGAAAAATTCAAAAATCAAAGAAAAACTTGAAAACATTATTCTAAATAAAATAGATTTTGACAATGCTTCTATTTCATCAGTAATAACTTATTTAAGTAAGGAAAGCAAGATCCTCGATACAAGTAATGATCACAGCGGCATAAATATTATTCTAAAACTCAGCAGCGTTCAAAAAGAGCCTAGACTCGTTACCATACAATTCGATGATATGCCTATCGGAGAGGCTATAAAATATGTTTGCCTTGCGACCGGATTGAAATACCGCATCGAAGACCAGGCTGTCATTATAGGCGATAATTCTATAGAACAGATGGAAACCCGCTACTACCAAACTCAATCCGGTTTAATAAATTCGATAGTAACAAACCTCAATCCAATAAAAACAGATTTGCCAGCAGCAGGAAAATCAAACTTCTATGACTCCAAAAATTTCGCAAAAGGCAACTCGCTTCCTCAACAAAATGTAACTTCAGCTCAATTGATGGACTATTTTCAACAAAGAGGAGTTCCCTTCCCTCAAGGTTCTTCTTTTGCATGGGACAGCAAAACAAGTGTACTGATTGCTACTAATACCCCTGACAACCAAAAAATTATCAATTCTCTTATTAAAGAAATTGACATACAGATACCACTAGTCCTCATTGAAGCAAAATTTGTCGAAATAACTGAAGACGAACTCGAAGAATTATCCTTTAAATGGAAATTCTCCTCTACAGGAGCAAACGGAGGAATTAATCAATTTATCAATCCTGACGGAACTACTACCTTGGGTAATGACTCGATAGTACGGCCTTATAAGGAAGGAAAAGACGACATAGGTGCGCTTATAAAAAACTTGAATTATACTGGAGGAGGCACCACTATAAACTTCTGGATGTATGCGCTCGATCAAAGCAAAACAGCAGAAGTGCTTTCTTCTCCAAAAGTCACAACAAAAAGCGGCTCTAAAGCAATTATCAAAATGGTAACGGAAACTTACTACCCACAAACCTGGAGCGTACCTACCATAAATTCAACAGGAAACCAAACACAAATTAACGCCAGCGCTCCAACTTTTGGAGATCCTACAGATCTGGGAATAATATTAGAAGTAACTCCTACCGTAAGTCCGAACAACCACACTGTTCTTCTCGATATAAGGCCACAGGTAATAGATTTTGCGGGATGGACAGATTACCCCTATGAGATAATCACTACAGATACTACAGGAAACACAGATACGACACAAGTCCCTGCAAAGATGGCTAAAATTTCTCATAGAGATGTCGATACTAAAGTCAAAGTTTATGACGGCGAAACAATAGTTATTGGAGGCACAATAAAAGAAAGAGGAATCTATGTTAATGATGAAATGCCAATTCTTGGAAATATCCCTCTTGCAGGAAGGCTATTTAAATCTCAATATGAAAAAACCGAACGAAAAAACCTTTTGATATTCGTTACGGCAAGACTTGTAACGCCTAGTGGAAATCCTCTTAGAAAACAGATAAATGGGTTATTTGACTTTGGGAGATAATGATTACAATAAAGTTGATTCTTTTTGAACAGGAAAAATATGAATAAAATAGTTTTAAAAACGGTTTTTATATATTTAGTGTCAAGCGTCCTGAGCTACTCCTTAGCTCAAGATAACACTACTACTGAAAACCTTACCGCATCAGACTATGAAAAGAAACATACAGTGATAAAAGAAAGTAATTCTTTTGAGATCGACAATTTGATGAAAGAAGCGCGGAATTGCTACTTGGATAAGAAATACCAGCAATCAAAAGAAAAGTACTTAAAAGCTATTTCAATTCTCTCTGCTTCTACCCCCAATACTACTGACTCCCAGAAAAAAATTTCACACATAAAGGATGCTCTTGCTAATGTTTATACAGCATGGTCGCAAGACATACTTCAGGAAGCACAAGAAGAAGCCTGTTACGGGAAAAGCAGATGAAGCTGTACAGCTCTGCAATCAAGCAAAAGAAATGAACCCTGAATGCAAGGATGTTGCTAATAAGCTGATACAAAAGTATTCGGACATTAAAAACAATAGCCAATATAACGAATCAATATCAGATGAAAAGGTTAACCCATCTTATAAAGACAAGTTATATAAAGTAGATGTTCTTTATGAACAGGGGAAAACTTTATTTAACAAAAAACTTTATAATCAGGCAAAAGACAAGTTCCAGGAATTGCTTTTTGTAGATCCATATAATGTAAATGCTATAGAATATATTAAGCAAATCAATGGAATAATACTCAAAGCTGGAGATTATAGGACAAAAGTAACTTCAACAGAACGAAAAGCGGAAGCAGAATGGGAAAAATTGTCGCCGATTATTCCTAAAACTTTAACTGGAGACCGCGTTGATTTAATGGAAAATCAACCGATCAAAAAAGTTGACGATGAACTTTCGAACATAAAAGAGAAACTTGAAAAAATCATCATCAGTAATATAAGTTTCGAAGAAGTTCCTATAGATACAGCTGTGCTCTTTCTGAAAACAGAAAGTCAAAAAACAGACCCTTCAGGGAAAGGAATTAATTTTTTCTTAAGAATAGAACCGCAAGAGCAGCAAGCTCAAACACAAGGGAATAGTAAACAGGATTCAGCAGGATGGGACCAGGAACAAACGCAACAACACAAAGAGAAAACAAACCCTGCAAATCAATATCCAGTAACCATAGTTCTTGACAATGTCCCCCTTGGTAAAGCTATTGACTATATCTGCAAATCAGCAGGGCTAAAATATAAGGTCAACAAATATGCAGTTGAGATTTTCTCCCCGAATGTCCAATTCGATGATTTTGACACACAGGTAATACCGGTAGAAAAAGAAGTCTTTGACCAGGCAAAAAATGAAACCACAGATCTGAAAAACTATTTCACTGAAAGAGGTGTTAACTTTAGCGAAGGAGCAACTGCTGTTTACGATCCTAAAATCAGCAGATTAATTATAAGAAATAACCAATATGAAATTCAAAAAATAAAAAAAATACTTGACGAGACAGAAAAAAGACTTCCTCAAGTATCTATCGCTGCAAAATTTGTAGAAATGCAACAAACTGATTTTGATGAGTTGGGATTTGAATGGAAAATGTCAAAGACAGGCGGACCCAATGCACATTTGGATAAAAATGATGCAATAAACAGATATGCAAATGATCCCAGCACAATACTGAAAAATGAAACAAATGACAAAGAATTTGGGTTCACCTATATAAATGGCGGATTCCAACTGGAAACAACGATACATGCGCTCCAGCAGAATAAACGGACAGAAGTCCTTTCGGCTCCAAAAGTAACCACCCTGAGCGGACATAAAGCTATTATAAGGCTGGTAACAGATGAAATATATCCAACAGGATGGAATGCAGGAACTCAAAGTACTCTAGCAAGCGCTGGCGCCGCAGGAACTGCAGCTATAACTACTATTGGCGCAAACCCTATAGTAAACACAAATAATACTACTCCTATAGGAATAATGTTAACAGTACTTCCTATTGTAAGTACAGACAATTACACCATAGATCTAAGTCTAGAACCAGTTGTGCAGGACTTTGACAGTTGGATAGATTATTCTCCTGCTAAAAAACCGGTTGATCTCGACCCTCTTAATCTTTATCAAGGAATAAAAATGCCTGTAATCACAGCCAGAACAATTCAAACTAGCTTAAGAATATTTGACGGCGAAACAGTAGTAATGGGCGGCGTCTTTAAGGATGACACTAAAAAGACTAACGACTCAATCCCCATTCTTGGGGATATCCCTCTGGTCGGGAGATTATTCCAATCAGAAATAGAAGATGCAGTTAAAACAAACCTTCTGATATTTACCACTGTTCAACTGATCCGCCCTGACGGTACGCCACTGCGGCCATCAAAATATAACGGTACTCCCGCTTTTAGAGAATAACAGCCACCTTGAGCAACAAGCATTACTGCCTCTTCTTATCTCAATTCAATCGAAAGTTTTGAAACAAGAATAGCTCTTATTTCTTCGTGGGCCTTATTTACTTCAGAATCGATAAGAGTTCTCTCAGGGCTTCTGTATGTAAGAGAGTACGCAAAACTCTTCTTACCCTCTCCCAGTCTTTTACTATCGTGATATAGATCAAACAAGTCTATGCTTTCTAGAATGGCGCATCCTGAAGATTTCATACAATCAATAATCTTTGCATTATCCAAAGATTCATCACAAACAAGAGCTATATCTCTGGAAACAGAAGGATATACAGGAATAGTACTATATTTCGCTACTTCCCTGCTCTCTTCATATTCCACAATTTTTTCCAAATTAACTATAGCGACATAAAGAGGAGACCTGAGCCTCACTCCTTTAGTAATAGGGTCTGATAACTCGCCAAAAGAAGCTATTACTTCATTCTTTAAGATAATATCGGCTGCTAGTCCTGTTTTAAACAAAAGAGATTTACTCTCCCGTAAAGAGTATTCTTTGAGAAATCTTTGCTCTAGCCATGATTCCAAAAGCCCTTTCATGTCAAAAAAGTCATAAAAAAGTTTCTTTTCGTCAGAATACATTTCAGGATGAATTCTCCCCGTCAATGCTATACAGCAAGAATACATCTCTTCTTTTTGATATTTCTTTGAGTAAACTTTACCTGTCTCAAATAAAGCAAGATCATGTATATTGTGCGCAACATTCCTATTAACGGCTTTCAGTACGCCAAACAGCAAAGAAGGCCTCATTGCGGAACTTTCCGCGCTAATCGGATTTATGACCTCGAAAAGTTCTTTTTCTTCGAAAATATCATCTTTCAAAATCTGTTTTCTATCAATCAGGGTATAATTTACGCACTCCGTTAATCCAAAAGCAACCAGTTGATTTCTAACAGTTTCAATATTGTAATAAGAATCTTTCTTAAAAGAACTTACAGCCTGAGCATAGACTTTTCTTGCAGGGATATTTGAAAGCCCATAAATCCTTATCACTTCTTCAGCAAGGTCAGCTTCACGTTCAACATCCAATCTGAAAGATTTGGATTGAACTTCACAGGAAATATCAGTAATGTTTTCCACACAAAGCTCAAGCTTTCTAAAAATCAAAACCATCTCTTCATTACTGATATCCACACCAAGTAATATCCTGATATTGTCAAATCTGCATAAAACTTTTTTGGCAACTGGCAACATAGAGGCGTTGACAACCGTAATAAGTTCGGAATCTATCTGCCCACCTGCTATTTCCTGAATTAATAAAGCAGCTCTATTACTTGCGGTTTCTAATGCAGAACAATCAACTCCCCGTTCAAATCTATAAGAAGAATCGGAATTAATGGCAAGACCTCTTGTAGCTTTTTTAACCCTTGAGGGGCTAAAATAAGCGCTCTCTATCAAAATATCTTTTGTTTCAAACCCAACGCCACTTTCTTCTCCACCCATAACTCCGGCTATAGCTACAGGCTTTGAGGCATCAGATATTACCAGATACTCGCTATTGAGTTCGTATTCTTTCGCATCGAGAGCCTTTATTTTCTCGCCATCATTAGCTTTCCTGACTATTATATTTCCACCTTGAAGCTTGCTTAAATCAAATACGTGAAGAGGCTGTCCCATCTCAAACAGGACAAAATTTGTTATATCGACAATGTTATTAACCGGCCTCAGCCCGATACTCTGCATAGCCTCTTTGAGCCACTTAGGACTTTCTGCGACTTTTACGTTTCTCACAACTCTAGCCGTATATTTGGGACAACCGTCAAAATCTTCTATTGAAACACTAACATCTGTTCCTTGTGAATATTTTGATATATTTGTCTCAGGATAATTTATTTTGTTGTCAGAAATAGCCTGAATTTCCCTGGCTATACCGATAAAAGAATTCCAGTCCGGCCTGTTTGAGGTTATTTCCAGATCATAAATGGTATCAGGTTTATAATATTCTTTCAGAGAAGTACCCACCTGGCAATCCTGAGGCAATTCCAATAAACCGCAAGAATCGCCTGCAATCCCCAATTCAGACCTACTGCAAAGCATGCCAAAAGAATCCACTCCTCTAAGCTTTGCTTGCTTAATCTTAAATTCATTTCTTTTCTCATGATCAACAAATACCGTACCTATTTGAGCAAGAGGAACTTTCTTTCCTGCATCACAATTCGAAGCACCACAAACTATTTGAAGCTTTTCCTTTCCCGATTCAACTATACAAACGGAAAGCTTATCCGCGTTAGGATGAGGTTTTCTCTCAAGTATTTCAGATACCACAATATCATCAGGGATTTGGTTAATATTTTCAACAGCCTCTACCTCCACTCCCAACATCGTAAGTTTTTCCACGAGCTCATCTGCTGAAAAAGGAATATCTATATATCTCGAAAGCCAGTTATATGAAATCTTCATTTTTATACCTGCTACTAATTGCCATACTAAAATTGATTAAGGAATCGGACATCATTATCATAAAAATACCTGATATCATTAATCCTATGTCTTATCATAGTTATTCTTTCCACTCCCATCCCCCAGGCAAACCCTGACCATATTTCCGGATCATACCCCACATTGCGCAGAACATTGGGGTCAACCATTCCGGCACCGGAAATCTCCAGCCATCCGGAATATTTGCATACATTGCAGCCTTTACCTTCACACATTACGCATGAAAAATCGTATTCAACGCTAGGCTCCGTAAAAGGAAAGAAATGCGGTCTGAACCTTATTTTTACATTTTCGCCGAGAAGTTCCTTGGCAAAATACATGAGAGTGCTCTTTAAGTCCGCCATGGAAACATTTTTATCTATGTAAAGTCCTTCCACCTGATAAAAGTTTGCACTGTGTGTAGCGTCAGGCGTATCAGGCCGGAAACAAGGCCCAGGAGCAATGATTCTAACAGGCGGCTCCTGTGATTCCATAACCCTTATCTGAACAGTAGAAGTCTGAGTCCTCAGAATTCTGCCGTCAGGAAAATAGAAAGTATCGCTTTTTTCTCTTGAAGGATGATCCTTAGGCGTGTTCAGAGCATCAAAACAATGATACATCGTTTCAATATCCGGCCCTTCTGCAACAATGAAGCCTATTCTCCTGAAGATGGCAACACAATCGTCTATTGTTTGCGTAATCGGATGCTTTTTCCCGTATTTCCATCTTCGTCCAGGCAAGGAAATATCAATATCTTTAACATTTTTGTTCTCTGAATTCTCTATTTCTTTCAGCTTTGCTGAAATAAGTTCAGCAACTTTATTTTTAACATCATTAAAGGCTTTTCCTACTTCAGGCTTCTGAGATTTTTCTATGGTACCCAGTTCTTTTATAAGAGAAGTGAATGAGCCATTCCTGCCTACAACAGATGCCTTTACCTTTTCTAATTCATCTTTTGCCTTTACCTGTCTCAGCTCGTTCTCAAAATGAGATAAGACCGCTTGAAGACTATCTATTATTTTTTTTATACTCATATAATTCGGTATTATAGATAAAAGCCTTTAACAAAACAGATTGACTGCTCCATTAAAGGCTTAATTTGTTTTACACTAATTATTAATTAGGCATTCTTTTTTAAAACTTCTTTTACCATATCAACAATAGTTGTAAAAGCCTGACTATCGCGAACAGCCATTTCAGACAACATCTTTCTGTTTAAGTCTGAATCAATCAACTTCAGCCCGTGTATAAACGAACTGTAGTTCATATCATGCATTCTGCATGCGGCATTAATACGAATAGTCCAGAGTTTTCTATACTGCTGTTTCTTCTGTTTTCTGCCAACATAAGCGTGCTGATTGGCTTTTGTAACAGCATCATAAACTGTTCTTATGTTTTTACTGCTCGCACCGCGAAACCCTTTTGCCCTATTAAGAGCCTTTCTGCGTCTTTTACGCGAAGGAACTGAAAAAGTTGTTCTCATTTAAAATCACTCCATTATTTTCGTTTTCTTAGTAAACTTATCTTGGCAAACCGTACGGTAACGCGGCTTTTATTCTTGACATTTCTGTAGCTTTTACTTCTGTGCTTCCAGAAAGATGACGTTTACGCTTTGAGCTCTTTTTTGTGAGAATATGACGGGCTCCGGCCTTGTTTCGGCGGAATTTTCCTGTTCCTGTCTGTTTCAGGCGCTTTGCAGCACACTTTCTTGTTTTCATCTTAGGCATCGTTTTGTCTCCTTTTTCTAGAGTACTTTTTTATCCGGTAGGGCAGATGCCAAAAAATCAGCCTCTACTGGTCTGTAATTAGTGTTGAGTTTTAAGTTAGCAGAAGATATAACTATCACCTGCCAACTATCAACAACAAACTAGTCTAATTAACGAC
>Ga0364914_10148_pt1 | contig 30270 bp, 20 predicted proteins | sample ExccelJu500001D3_3_FD_206954 | JGI IMG/M metagenome (GOLD analysis project Ga0364914, IMG submission 206954) | Enriched cells from Trout Bog Lake Hypolimnion, Wisconsin, USA - BchlTB.June25.5000.01.D3 | ecosystem: Environmental > Aquatic > Freshwater > Lake > Hypolimnion/Profundal zone | place... | reverse complement strand
AAAATTTATCTAATAATCCACAGATGGCGGAAGTTGTCGTGCCTGCAACTATCAATATCCATACGTTGGGTAGTGCTTTAGGGATCACGATATTGTCTTTAACGACGCTATTAACCTTTGGTTATAGTTTACCCTCCTTCAATGACTTTACTCAGTTTGGCTTGTATTATGCTGTTGCTAAATTTGCGGTAGCTGCAGTGCCAGGTGGCGCTATTATCGTTGTCACACCGCTACTTGAGCAGTATTTGCATTTTTCAGGTGAAATGGTGGGTTTGGTGACCTCTATTTATATGTTATTTGATCCCTTTGGTACGGCAACCAATGTAGCCGGTAATGGTTTTTTTGCTATCGCTTTTTCAAAACTATTTAAATTTAATTTTAGTGAGCAAAAGCAGCCAACCCCAAAAGAGAAAAATTAGCCTTATGACTTATTTTTGATTTCTATTGCTTTACAATCATATTTTATAATGTTAATTTAATAACTTTTTCTGTTCCTTAGCTTTCTCAAGGAAGAAGACTTCTAAAAAGGATCTATACCGATATTTAAGAGTCTGGAGATTGAGAAAATGATGCCCAAGCTGTCGTTTGATTTACCTGAGTTATGGAGCGATTTTAAAACCCTCGTTAAATTAAATTATAATCTCTTAACCAAGGCATCTCACGCACCACCAACTACTCGACATTTGGATCTGGCTTTTGTTGTACTTTTAGATAAGAACGAAGAGGTTGTCGGTTGTTTTGTGCCAGAATTATATGAAATAGCAAAAATAGATGGTTTGTGCTGTCAGAATAAAAATAGCCAATCCCATGACAGAAAAAAATCACCATTTGAATTATCAGTGCTCCCTGTTAATTATTCTGATGATGTAGATAATTCTGCGCGACCCATTCAAAAGCGTTGCGAAAAGGAATTTAGCAACGGATCACCCTTACCACCCCCTGTTTACAAATATCAAATTGTTTCTGATTATTTAAGAGATCTTAACAAAATTGGGTTGCATCCTGGTAACTGCCGTAGTATTGCATTAAATATCGCTAATCCTCCTCAGAAAACCACGTTGCTAGAAAGAATAATGCATTATGTCGCTCAACATATTGCTTTAGCATTAACACTAACCTCAGCGCTTGTGATGCTTGATCTTGCTGCCTTACACCTTTGTATTTTACCCGTTATTGGGATCGTTTTAGCACAATGGTGTGGTAATGCATTTGGAACATATAGTGCAGCAGAAACCATTTTACGTGAAATTCAATGGTTAAGCTCGGATAAATTACGTTGGGGTGATAAAATTAGTGTTAAAAAGCTCATTAAAACGGGCATTTTACTTAGCGCCTTGGTCGCTGCAATGGTGGGTGTTTTTACCTCTACTTTTGAAATATTCATGCTACTTCCAATACCAACATTTGTCTATCCCTTAGCAACAACGCTATTTAATAGCTTGTTTTATTTAACCGCAGGTTTTGTTGCTGGCATATCAGCGCTAGTGACAGGGACGAGTGCTTTAACTTCAATCCGTTATTTTTGGGGATTCGGGATTTGGGATAATCAAATCGACTTTTCCAAAGAAAACGCAGATTCATTCAAACCCTTGCCGAAAAAAGATTTTAATGCTGTGTTAAAAAAACAAGTGATGAAATTACAGGATGTGGTTGAAAAACTTCCAAATGATTTTAACGTACATGAGCAAACCCAGCATTTTCTTACTGCCTTCTGTAAATTAGCACAACCAGATCAGTCTGAATTAGCACAAGGAGATCAGCCTCAAAAAGATAACGAAGTACCGCAAGATGGCGCTAGCATACAGTTAAGGCTTCCCTAAGTATTGCTAAATTTGTAATAAGCCTCTACCCCAAAAGATTGTTGGTAATCTTTTGGAAAGCCACTATGTTTCCTTAAATAAGAATTCACATTTGAAAAATCATGCCGTGTTTCAGCTCGAATTTCTAAATTTTTAATCCGCGTATAGCCAATGGTTAACGTTAATTCCTCAATGGTTTGGGCAACCCCAGTTCGATAACCATTGCGATCGCTAAAGTCCTCACCTCGTAGAGAAAAATAGAAAGCATCGTTAATTTTGTAATTTAAATAAGCTGCAATTCCCTGCCAAACAGCCTCACCAGGGATCCCTTGATTCGCAAAGGCGTTATTTTGCACACCATAATCATAATTGGCAGCAATGCTTATCTTATCGGTCGCATTATAATTGCTGGTGATGTCAAATAATGTTCGCCTACCTGTAAACCCTCTTGAGGTTCGAGATGTGCTTCGTTCAATTCCAGTATAACCTTGTACAGAGAGTGAGAATTTCTGACTTGGGGTATAAGCGACTTGATATTCAATGGTTTTGGCACGTTTCCAATCACGAATATTATCCCACCCATTGTTATAACCTAAAATAAATTTCCATTGTGAATTCATTTGATAGATGCCGCGGATCCCAGTATGGGTATCAGGTGTTGCGAAGGCAAATAACAATGATCGGGAATAATTCATATCCAGTGTAGGATCAGTTGCTTCCGTACCGACCAGTGTTAAAAACTTTCCTGCTACGAAAGTAAATGCACCAAAGGCATATTGTCCAAAGGCTTGCAATACATCAAAACCAATATCGTTATTTATTCCGATTTGAGGATTATAGCCATAAGAAGCCGTTTCAAATGCATCTGATCCTAAAAAAGGGTTAAGGAGCCCTCCTAGGCCGGAAGCCGGTTGGGAAGCAACAGTAATAGCTGCTTGATGAAGGCGAATACCATTTTCAGCTAAATCGAAGGCACGATCAAAATCGCCACTGGTAAATTTATTGCTTAAGTCTAAAAAATTATATGAGCCATCTAAATAACCCGATATGACAACCGATCCACAACAAGGTTTTTTAGATGTTTCATCAGCCCAGCAATTGCTATTGAACGCTATACTTAGACTTATAAAACCCTTCAAAAATTTCTGCAAAATCTGGGTTCTCATTTTAATCCTCTAGACAAAAAGTCTTCTGTATATTAATTGTAGTTAATATACCTAGGAGTTCATGGATGAGATACATACTTCTTGCCATTGTTTTTTTTCTTTTATCAATAGCCTTAATATATTTATGTGAGAAACTGAGGTAAATATATGGATGTGATTAACATCGTTGGTGGTGTCGTTGGCCTTCTTCTCATGATTTACCTTATATTGGTACTGCTCAAACCTGAGATATTTCTATGAGCAGCGCTTGGCTTAGCGCCAATGGCCTTGCTCAGATCGGTTTATTTTTAGGAATAACGCTAATATTAGTCAAGCCCTTAGGCAGCTATATCGCACGTGTCTATAATAATCAATTCGTATTATTGGAATATATTTTAGGTCCTCTTGAAGATCTATTTTATAAAATGGCAGGGATTGATGACAATAAAGAAATGACTTGGAAGACATATGCTATAGCTGTTCTCATGTCCAGTCTTGGCGGGTTTTTGCTGCTATTTGCCATTCTGCGTTTTCAAGCATACTTGCCGCTTAATCCAGAGCATTTTTCAAATATTAGTGACGATTTAGCGTTCAATCTCGCCGCGGGTTTTCTTACCACTGCTGATTGGCAACCGTATGCCGGAGAATCAACACTCAGTTATTTTAGCCAAATGGCAGGACTCACAGTACAAAATTTTCTAGCTGCCAGTATGAGCATGGCTGTTGCTATTGCATTTATTCGTGGATTATCCAGAAAAAATACAAAATATATTGGTAATTATTGGGTGGATTGGATCCGTGGTTGTTTATACATATTGCTGCCACTTTCGATCATTTTGGCAATTGCTTTGGGTTCACAAGGGGTGATCCAGAATTTCAACCCCTATATCAATATAACGTTGATAGAGTCGACGAAAGATACTGATAACAATCCTATTACCACACAATCCATCCCTGGTGGGCCGGTAGCTTCCCAAGTTGCTATTAAGCAATTAGGCACTAATGGTGGTGGCTTTTTTAATGCTAATTCTGCTCACCCTTTTGAGAACCCTACACCTTTATCTAATTTTCTAGAGTTGATCGCTCTGCTACTCATTCCTGCATCACTTTGCTACACCTTTGGTGTCATGGTTAACGATCGTAGACAGGGTTGGGTATTGCTCATTGCAATGACGATCATCTTTATTCCACTGATGTTTTATGGGATCAGCCAAGAACAAAAAGGTAATCCTTATCTTACCCTACTCAATGTTGATCAAGCTCAAAACGACTCTCAAACTGGCGGTAATATGGAAGGGAAAGAGGTGCGTTATGGAATTGTAAATTCAGCAATCTGGACAAGTACAACGACAGCAACTGCTAATGGCGCAGTCAATTCAATGTTAGATTCTTATACTGCACTTGGTGGGTTGGTTCCACTACTTTTTTTACTTTCTAGTGAAGTGATTTTCGGTGGTGTTGGCTCAGGGTTATATGGGATCCTTCTGTTTGTTTTAATCACCGTATTTATGGCTGGCCTAATGGTTGGCCGAACGCCAGAATATTTAGGCAATAAAATTCAAAGTTATGAAATTAAAATGGTATCTATTGGTATTTTTGTTCCAGTAATGACGGTCCTATTTGGCGCTGCAATTGCCGTTATGAGTAAATCAGGCCAAGCCGGTATTTTTAACCCTGGGGCACAAGGTTTCACCGAAATTTTTTACGCATTTATTTCCTGCAGCGGTAATAATGGTAGCGCCTTTGCGGGTCTTAATGCCAACACTCCTTTCTATAACATAGCCCTAGGAATGGTTATTTTATTTAGCCGATATTGGATCATGATCCCCGTACTAGCCATTGCTGGTTCATTAGCTGAAAAAACCTTAGTGCCCACGACTAGCGGTACGATGTCGACTCATACCCTTTTATTTATCATTTTCTTAGTAGGCATTATCATCATGATTGGTTTATTGACGTACATTCCCACAATAACATTGGGACCTATGGCTGAATATTTTCAAGGAATAAAATAAAGAAATGGATATTACCGTAAAAAGGCGTTCTTTTAAAAATCCACATAGCAAAGGATCGCTTTGGGATCCTTTCAAATTATCTATCTTACGATTATCACCCCATTACCAAATTCATAATCCAGTGATGTTTGTAACCTATATTGGCAGCTTAATGACCCTATTCCTTGGATTTTATTCTATTTACATGCCAAACGATGGTTCACCTTCATTTATTTTCCAAGTTTCATTATGGCTTTGGTTTACTGTCCTTTTTTCTAATTTCTCCGAAGCAATTGCCGAAAGACGCGGTAAAGCGCAAGCTGAATCATTACGCAAAGCCCGACAAGAAGTCGAAGCTAAAAAAATTAAAAATCCAACAGATAGAAACTTCATCTTAATCCCTGCGACTCAATTACGATTTAATGACTTAGTCTATGTTGAGACAGGTGATACTATTCCTAGTGATGGTCAAGTTATTGCCGGGGTGGCATCTGTTGATGAAAGCACCATTACGGGTGAAAGCGCACCTGTTATTCGAGAAACGGGGGGTGATAGAGATGCTGTTACTGGAAACACACTTGTTTTATCTGATTGGATGGTGATCCGAATTGCTTGTCACCCTGGTGAAACTTTTTTAGATCGAATGATTTCTCTCGTAGAAGGCGCTAAACGGCAAAAAACGCCCAATGAAATTGCCTTAAGTATTTTGTTGGCAGGCATGTCTTTAATTTTTCTTATGGTCGTAATGACCTTGCAGCCCTTCTCTGTTTTTAGTGTTGAAAAAAGTGGACATGGCAGCATTATTAGTATCACTGTTCTCATTGCATTGCTTGTTTGCTTGATTCCAACAACAATTGGCGGATTGCTTTCAGCTATTGGGATTGCGGGCATGGATAGGTTAATCCGAAACAATGTGATTGCAACTTCTGGGCGCGCGGTTGAAGCTGCGGGTGATGTCAGTGCTCTTCTTTTAGATAAAACGGGTACCATCACATTAGGCAATAGACAAGCAATTGCCTTTTATCCCGCAAAAGGTGTAAACATACAAGAATTAGCAGAAGCAGCTGAATTATCTTCACAGGCCGATGAAACGCCAGAAGGAAAAAGTATTGTACGCTTAGCCCATGAAAAATATAGTGTTAAACCAACTGATTTGACAAATTTTGAATATCACTTTATTCCTTTTTCAGCAGAAACACGGATGAGTGGTATTAAACTTAAAGATAGAACTATTCTCAAAGGCGCTGTCGATAAAATCTTAAACTTGATCAAAAGCGAAAAAGGCACTGTCGATGAAAATATTGTTATCAAAGTTGAAGAAATTGCTCGCTCAGGTAGTACGCCTTTAATGATATCCAATGATGGTAAAGTTTTAGGTTTGGTTGAACTCAAAGATGTGATAAAACCAGGGATCAAAGAGCGCTTAGGCGCGCTCAGGAAAATGGGGATCCGCAGTATTATGATTACAGGCGATAATAAATTAACGGCCGCAACGATTGCTAACGAAGCGGGGGTCGATGATTTCTTTGCAGAATCCACCCCTGAAGAAAAACTTAAATTAATTCGAAAATTGCAAGAAAACGGTCAGTTGGTAGCAATGGTTGGTGATGGGACCAATGACGCGCCAGCGCTGGCCCAAACTGACGTTGCAGTTGCCATGAATAGTGGAACTCAAGCTGCTAAAGAAGCAGCCAACATGGTTGATTTAGACTCTGATCCAACAAAACTCATTGAAATTGTGATCATCGGAAAACAATTGTTGATTACCCGTGGCGCGCTAACTACATTCAGTATTACCAATGATGTAGCTAAATATTTTGCCATTATTCCTGCTGCTTTTAGCAGTACAGTGCCAGGACTAGCGCTCTTTAATGTGATGGGTTTGCAAAGCCCACAGAGTGCGGTACTCTCCGCTGTTATTTTTAATGCCTTAATTATCATTTGCTTGATCCCGCTTGCGCTTAAAGGGGTAAGATATCGCCCCTTAAGTGCAGATAAATTACTTCTAAATAATACTCTCATATATGGTCTAGGGGGTATTATTATTCCATTTGTTGGGATCAAAATGATTGATATTCTGATCAGCATCACAGGACTTATCTAAATGGATCCATCCACATTTTTAAAGCAAATATGGGCAAGTATTGTCTTTTTATTGCTAGCGACACTCATTTTTGGTTTTGCTTATCCTGGTTTCATTACATTAATTCTGCAAAATGCTTTCCCTGATAAAGCTAATGGCAGTTTAGTTTATCAAGGAACACAAATGCTGGGTTCTCACCTTATTGGTCAAGCTTTTTCAGATCCGAAATATTTTTGGAGTAGACCTTCAGCAAGCATACCTTTTCCCTATAATCCGAGATCATCAACTGGCTCAAATTTAAGTCCCGCGAATCCTGCATTAGTGAAGAATGTCAAAGCTCGGATCAATGCCCTGATTCTTACTTATCCTAATAATCATCCGATCCCAATTGATTTAGTAACGGGATCAGCGAGTGGTTTAGATCCGCATATTAGTATTGCAGCTGCTATTTACCAAGTCCCACGGATTGCTAATGCGCGTATGCTTGCTGAAAACCTTATCTATGAAGCTATTAAAGTTACTACGGAGAGCAGACAATTTGGGATCTTAGGTGAACCTCGTGTCAATGTGGTAAAACTTAATTTATTACTGGATACTATTACACCTTCAAATTAATTTTATTAAATTTCACCAGTAAGTTAAATTTGTTATTTTATAATGAATAATCTAGGCTTTAAAATACTCTTTAATTATTCTAAAAGGCCTAAAAATGTTGAATGAATTCACAAAAAATACTTTCCAAATAGCAGAAAATGAAATAATTGCTGCTTTGCAAAATAAGCCACACTCAAATAATAATACTGCAATGCAACAAGTTTCGTTCAAATACATAATTCATAATTCTGATCTCGATAAAGATCTACATCATGTGGCTGTGTTAAGTTCTAACTAAAAAAGGCACCATAACGGTGCCTTTTAATTTAGGGTTCAATTCGTTATTGGTGTTGCCTGTGGCATTTCAGTGTCACTTGTCATGGGAAAAGTTTGAATTTTATTGGATTGAGTACTTATTTTCATTAAATCAACCATACGAACTTGTTGATTTTTATAGGTACGAAAATAGTACTTTTTGTCTTTTAAGTTGGCTACTGATGTCCATACCGTATAATCAAGCTCAGTTTGATTCCCATCTTTGGCGCGTACAGAACCTTTAGGAATATCAAATTGATTTAAAATATGAAATACACGAAAAACACCATCATCGCCAGTCTCGATAGGGAGTGTGGATTGCGAAAATACAACTGCCCTTATGAAACGCGATGGTGGCGTAAAGTCGCCAGGCATACCAAGTAAACCAGAACCTTGCCCTAATGCAGTGAGATCAACATTATTGTTTAATTGAACAGCAGGAACATTATTCACATTCAGATTAATATAATTAGCCAAATTGGTCATGTGCCAGTCAAAGGTTGGTGAATTGGTGATCACACCTAAAGGATCATCATAAGTTTTCAGTTGACCATTCACATATTCAATAACCAAACTATTTCCTTGTGCATCATGAATAATATAGTGTACTGGTGGAACTGAATTATTCATTTCAGGCGCTGTCACTTGCACAACAGTGACATCACTAAGCCCTTTTTTTACTTCATCAATCGTAGAAAATTGGCTAAGAATATAGGTTGTCAATTCCCAAGGTGCAACAGCTTGAGATTCGTTTTTACTGGTTAACTCTGGATAATTGGCATAATTTGGAAATAAAAATGTGCCTGCCGCTAACCCTTGGCTGTTAACACCATCGATTGCAACTTGATAATTATAAGGCGCTACACCTGTAAAAGCGTACTTCACTGTCCATTTTTTGCCATTTTGAGTGTTGGGTTTTGTCGTGCCTGTAAACTGGATCCCACTTGGAACGACAATGATATTCGTTGGCATTGGCAACCCATATTCTAGCGTCCGCCCGTAAATGACCGAACCATCTTTTGCAGTAACTCTGATCCCTGTGCAAGCATCTGCTGATTGAGCTAAAAATAATATAGACGCAATAAAAACAGTAATAAGACGATAAGGCTTCATACAGGACTCCTTTTTTACCCCGAAAATAACAAAATAATGTTAGAGTATAGACGGATTTTTTGTTTTAAATTGAAAAATCAACAATCACCTGTTGAAAAATATATTTTTTGAGGGCATCATAGAGATCCGTTTGATCAAAAAAGTCTTGAGAAACAGCCTCAAAATCTTTTTTAGAAGAAAATGCGGCTAATAAGTTAAATTCTGCATTGCTGAGTTTTTCAATATTAACTTCTCCCTTTATCCTTGAAATGAGGAGTTTATCACCCTCCCCATTCAGTACTATTATTTCTTCTGAAGGATTATTTTGACAAGCTTTCCAAATCTGATGTACCGGGAATTGGCAGTCCAGTAAACGGCAAGTGGGGTTTAAATTGAATCGGATCTTCCTATATTCTCCTTCATTAATATTTCGTAAAGAATTTATATCAAAAATAGCGCCCTCGGGAGCATAATAAACTTCATGACAGCTCCATTCTAGACGAGCCATTTCAGGAAGATAAGCGAATGATTGTAAAGGGGAAAAATGGATTAAAAATTGAGAAAACCCTTCACCGTAAAATGTTAAATTTTTAGTATATGAGGGGTTTAATTTGATATATTCTCTAGCAAGTGCTTTAAAATATTCTATCCCTACTAATTTTTCGATTAGCGGATAAATAAGACGTAAGGCTTTAGTTAGAGACTGAATATAATTATTGTAGTGTATTTGAAGGCGATCGCTACCCGATAAGTTTTTGGTAATAATCCAATTTTCAATGAGATCAGGCTTACAATTGACTAGTGCTTCTGTAAAATTAATTTGCAATTCATGTAATTCCATTTAAATCCGACACTCTCCTGCCATCATGGGATCAGCCTTTTGTTTTGCTAGCTCAGCAAGTTGTTCTAATTGCCTCAGTTGACAACGCATGCCACCACAAGCAGGAACATTAACTGGTTTATCATTGTAGGTGATGATTACATAATAATCTTTAGGCAATTTCTCATAAACAGAAAAATTAACATTTGCAAGATATCCCGGTAGCTCATCTAAAGGGGCTTGCATAGCAGACATTAAGCTTAGGATACTGCTATCATGACCAGAGAATAAAACATATTTTAAATCGCCAGATCCCGTATTGAGCTGCACTAAATACTGAACAATTATATTTAGCATTTTGTGACCCAATGTATAACCTATGGCTGGTGTTTGTGTGGTAGTGGTAAATGCCCAATGCCCCATTGCTTGTATTTCTTTAATATCATTTGGCGTTAAACCAGCAGGGAGTTTTACATTATTTTCTTGATATATTCTAAGCGCATCGCTGATTTTAATCATTTGATATAAATGATTGATAGGGATCTTAGTTGCTTTAATCCATTGTATTTTTTTTAATTCCAATTCCTTTGTTCTCTTCTGCCATTCTTGGTTGTGAGCCAAATGCTTTTGGATAAAGGCTTCCTTTTTGTCGGAAAACAATTCACAAGGCACAATTTCATCTGTTTTTTGTTCCCTTGTATGGATAGGGATAGGTTGAAAGCCTTCCGGTAATGCTGGTTTTTCCGTTTCTAAATATAGTCCACTTCCCAACGGATATAAGCCAAGTAACACGGATTGTGCCGTCATGATTGTCCGATCATAATCCGTTGATCGCACATAAATCATCTCGCTTTGATAATATGGCGCTAAGAGTTTCGTCTCTTCAATGTATTTTTTATGGAATTTCAGTCCTAATTCATAGGCTTGCTGCATGCCTTTAGGGGTCAGCTGTCCTGGGGCTAGTGTTCCTTCATAGGGCGCTGTTGGAAACGTGAGCAATGGCGTTCTATCACCATGGCGAATTAAATCAACCGCAAAAACAAGCTTGTCTTGTGCAAAAACTGGGAAGATTATGAATGAAATACAAAAAAACAACAAACTGCGCATTTAAGCCTCATTATTATAAAATTTCTAAAAATTTAGTGCGAGTATAAGAACTTAAGTTTAATTAACAATAACTAGTTATTCAAATACATAATACTGAGAAATATTATGCTATAAATTCAATTGATTATCGAGTATTTTTAGTGGCATAACAGATTATCATTGTAAGTTAGTTAATTTTTTATTTCTAATCGCCATTATTTTATATTTAAAACTAAAATAAGGGATAAATTTTATGGCTTATGACGTTGAAGGTAAATTAAAGGCTATTTTAGGAACAATTGCCGATAAGCCTGAATTTGAAGAGGAAGTCATAAAGCTGCTTTGTGAAGCCATTCAAGATCAAGGCCCAAAAGCAGAAAAGTTTTTTCGTCTATGGTGTTTTAATTGCCATCCAGATAAATCAACTATTAAGGACTTTAAATTTGAGGGTGATCTTATTATTACTGCCAAAACAATGAATGAGGTAAACCATAAATTAAATAGTTTTTTGGGCTTTTTAAAGCTTTTAACCAAAGCTGATTCTGAAACTAGGAGTACCCAAAAAGATAAAGATAATGTAACTGCCATCGAAGATTTTGAGCACCTCATTAGTGACGATAGTAGATTACCCTTTTATGATGATCCCAATTTTCCTGATTTAACCATCCCTGTCATCATAAAAAAAGAAGATGAAAATAAAATTTCAGACACTTTTGAAAAAAATGCATTTGTTGGTACGCTTGAACAATGGGCAACATTTAAGATGGGTCGTATTATATATCGAAAAATGAATGAATTAATAAAATATGAAGCCAGCAAAGAGAAAGCTTATGATGAGATTAAATTACAGATAGATAAAAACTTCCATCAAAGCATTAAAGTATCCTACACACCTAAAAAAGCTACTTCCAATCAAACAACAACAAACGAATTCCTGATAAGAGTACTTGATTCTGTTTATAATAATGGTGTGCTAAAAGAACCTGTCGTAGCCTGGTTGGCGCCTGATGTCGCCAGTATAAAATACCATGTTAAAGTTGCAATTCGAGAGTGCGAAAGAGTTTTTAATGCGAATTATATTAATAAAAATCAAATATATACGATAAGGCCCGTTGGATTTCTGGGTAAGTATCAATCTGCCAATCCTAATGAATATTACCAATACCAGATCACCCTGATGCTTTGGCATATTCTCTACGCTGATCCTTTGAAGCTATCAAACTACACCGCTTCTCGAGCAATCATTAGATCGATGGCAACGCAAGAACAAATTAATAAGCGATATCAACTATTACAAGAAATATTGAATGATGGTGCATCACCTGAACTGCTATCACCGTATGGGTTAAATAAAAAACTACTTAATCTGCTTAATAAAAAAGCCTCTAAAACTTCTGATCAAAATTGGTTAAAAGAAAAAACAAATTGGTTATATGCTCAAGGCCAACAAGTGCTAATAGGCGCACCTTGGCAATGTCGAAATATAAAGATCAAAAAGACGATGACCTTCCGCCCCTATCCATTAATGTACGCTAGCAAACGAAATGATATTTACAATCAAAGGTTAACAACACACCCGCAAACAAAAAAAATAAAAAAATGGACTTGTCATCTACAACAATTCATTAAGCACTTGCCAATTCTGCTAATTCTGCCAATTCTTGCTACTTTACTTGTAGCAAGTGTGTTGAATACACTTGGCATAGTAAGTCTTCATTATATAAAACTTTATTTGACCAATATGTCTTATTGGGCTGATGTACTCTGTTGGGCTAATATGCTCTATTGGACTAATATTCTTTTATGGGAAGTTAATTTTATCTTCCATGCTTTTGTCGAGGGTGCGCTCAACCAATTCGCAAAACAGATGAAGCCGGTTAATATTCATATTTATAACGCTAAATATTCATATTTACGAAATCAATTCATCGCACAAATCTTAACGCCATTAAAGCGAATTCTCTTTAGTCCATTGGATGAAATGCAAGAACATCGTGTTTGGCATCGCATTTACCTACTTAGAGTACTCATCGGCATCAGCTTAACAACCTTAGCTAGTATCACTTTTGCACTCGATGGTCTAGTTTTTTCACTTAATTTATATTTTTATATTGGTATTTATAGCCTGTTTAACACGCTTTATGACATATCGCAAATATCTAAATGGTTATTTAAAAAAACCAAACCTGAATTTGAAATAACAACTGGTGTTAAATTTACACTAAAAACGGAGTCAAGATTCGCGACTAAACCAGAATCTACGCCTATTTTATTTTTAATGGGTAACGCTGACAGTCAATTGACTTCTCCAGGTGGCATTAAAGGATCAAATAAAGATCGAGATCTGAATTTAGAAAAACACAAGCCCTACTTCGCCCCGTGAATGTAACCCGTCAAATCCGATATTTCTCGCTCTTGTTGCATCATTGCCCACTTGGTAAGATCGCCAATAGAAATTAAACCAACTAATTTATCATTGTCAACAACCGGCAAATGACGAAAACGGCGCTCAGTAACTATTTTCATGGCTTGTTGCACTGTCATGTTTGATGTAACGGTGAGTGGATCTTTAGTCATAATATCAGCAACCCGTATTTGAGTAGGATCCGTTTTAACACAGATAATTTTTCGAATAATATCACGCTCACTAACAATACCCAGCAACTTATCATCATTCAATACAAGCAAAGCCCCTATACCTAACTGATTCATTTTTAAAGCACATTCATAGCCTGAAGCTTGTGGGGAAATATGATGGATAACATGGCCTTTTTCTTTAAGAAGAACGCTAAGTGGGGTCTGCATGATCTAATCCTTACAGGTTTTTTAGATTTTCGGATGACTTTAGCATTGGATTTTCACAAGTGCAACAGCCATAATAAGGTAATTTATCTATATTCCAACCACCGCCAAGTGCTTTAACTAAAAGTGCGGCAGCGACCATGCGCCGTGTTGTGACATTAATTGCATTTTGCCGAGCTGTAAAAGTAATAATTTCTTGATTTAATACATCACTCGTTTGAGCCGTTCCTGATTTATATTCATTCATGATAATTCTCAAGGCATGTTCGGCGCTTTTAACCGCTTCATTTTGTATTTTTTCTTCGTTTTCTAAAATGCGTAATGAGGCAAGCTGATCTTCGACGTCTTGAAATGCAGTGAGTACGGTTTGTCTATAATTGGCCACAGCTTGCTCATAAGCCGCACGTGCAGAAGCAACTTCTGCACTACGCAACCCCGCATCAAATAGCGTATCTGCCAATTGTGCCCCTAATGACCAAAACTGAGCGGGCGTTCTAAATAAGTGTTTCAATGTATCTGCTTGATAACCACCCATACCCGTGAGGGTAAGCACAGGGAAATAAGCTGAAATAGCAACCCCAATTTGCGCATTCGTTGATGCAACGAGTCGTTCCGCCTGAGAAACGTCAGGGCGACGTTCTAGCCATTGGGAAGGAACATCAACTGGAATGTACACATTTTTTACAACTAAAGGATCCGACGTTAAGCTAAATATGGAAGGTGGTTTACCGATTAATACCGCAATGGCGTGCTCATAAATGGCTCGGTTAATGCTAATATCAACGGCAGCAGCTTGTGCTAACTGTAATGCGCTTTGCGCTTGAACGACACTTAAACGGGATACGGTACCGGCATGATATTGATTTAACGTGATCTTTAATATTTTTTGGTAATCATTAACCATATCATTTAATAATTGTTGATCAGCATCTAAACCACGTAATTGAAAATAATATTGTGCTAAAGATGCTTCTGATAATAATTTGGTTAATACCACAAACGCGGCATCAGACTGTGCTGTCGCTACAGCTGATTCTACATTTCGACGTACTGCCCCCCATAAATCTGGCTCCCAGGTAGCATCTAAAGTTAGATTAATAATATTAAAAGGCTTCCCGGCACCGCTAACAATAGATGACGTCGTATTACTAGTACCAACATTTGCCACTTGAACATTAGAAAGACTTTGCTTTTCTTTTGTGATAGAGCCACTTCCTGCAATAGTAGGAAAATAAGCAGCTCTGGCTTCAAGGACTAAAGCACGCGCTTGATTATATTGAGCAATCGCTGCCATTAGGGTTTGATTAGAATTGTTTAACTCAACTTCCAAGTCGTTTAATTTAGGATCATCAAAAATTTCCCACCACGTTCCGCGTGGGCAACTATCTTGTGGCTGGGCAATTTTCCATCCTTCGGGCGCCTCTTTAAAGCTACCCGGCATCGTTATCGTTGGCTTTTTATAATTGGGGCCCACGGTACAAGCAGTAATCATCAATAAAAATAATACACTTAAGGTTTGCCGCCATTGTTTCATGATGGCAATATCTCCCTGGGTTTCTCTCTATGCCGCCAATGTTCCCAATGCTGCCGAGTCCAATTTTTGAATTTTTCAAAGTATAAATAAATCACTGGTGTGGTATAAAGTGTTAGCATTTGACTTAAAACTAGTCCACCAATGATGGCAATCCCGAGTGGCCTTCTTAATTCTGATCCTACGCCATGCCCAAATGCTAAAGGACAAGCACTTAACATGGCAGCCATGGTAGTCATCATAATGGGACGAAAACGGAGTATGCAGGCTTCATAAATAGAATCATAAGAAGATTTGTTATATTGACGCTCCTGAACCAAGGCAAAATCAATCATCATAATGGCATTTTTTTTAACAATCCCAATCAGCAAAATGATCCCAATCAAGGCAATAATACTGAGTTCAGTGCCCGTTATTTCTAATGCTAATAAGGCACCAACACCTGCAGAAGGTAAAGTTGAAAGAATCGTTACGGGGTGGATCGTACTTTCATAAAGGATCCCCAATACAATATAGACAGCCAACAACGCTGTTAGTATTAAATAAGGTTCATTGGCCAGTGATACTTTAAAGGCTTGAGCGGTTCCTTGAAAAGATCCCGTGATTGTATCTACCGGTAGGTTCATTTTATCAATCGTATCGCTAATGGTATTCACTGCATCCCCTAGCGCGACACCAGGCAATAAATTAAATGACAATGTCGTGGTTGGGAGTTGGCCTTGGTGGCTAACACTTAATAATGTGTTTGAGGGATCAAAACTGGCTATCGCAGATAAAGGTACTTGTTGTCCATTGGAAGATGTCACATAAATTTCATCTAGCGTATTTGGCCTTTGCCAATAGTCTGGGGCGACTTCCATTACCACATAATATTGATTCATGGTGGTATACATCACGGATACTTCTCGTTGCCCAAAAGCATCATATAGCGTATTGTCGATTTCACTGGCTGTGATCCCAAAACGTGACGCCGTATCTCTATCTATATTGACATACAATTGCAAGCCGCGATCTAATTGATCGCTATTTAGATCAGAAATTATCGGAACCTTACTCAGATTATCCATGACTCTTGGCACCCATTTGCTCAGATCTTTCAAACGATAAGTTGATAACGCATATTGAAATTGTGCATTAGTTGTTCTTCCACCGACGACAAGATCTTGTGCCGATTGTAAATAAAGCGTGGCTGCCGGAACAACAGCCAATTTCTCGCGTAACCGATTAATTATCATATCAGAAGAAATTTTACGCTCATCTAATGGTTTGAGTGAAATATATACATTACCAGAATTGGTGGTATTATTAGTGCCTCCAACAACACCAACCACCGCTTCCACGCCCGGATCTGATTTAACAATTTCCACCAATTGTAATAATTTCTGCTGCATAGCTTGAAAAGAAATATTTTGCTGTGCTTGGATCTGCCCCGTTATTCTGCCAGTATCTTGTTGTGGGAAAAATCCTTTAGGAATAGTGATAAATAAATAAACATTTAACGCAACGGTTATCAAAGTAAGCATTAGCATAAATTGAGAGTGATCTAAAGCCCAATGCAAGGAGTTTTGATAACCATCTCGCAAGTAATCGGTAAAATATCTTTTTTTGGGGTGATCCGAATCAATCACTTTAACCTTAAGTACATGTGCACACATCATTGGCGTTAAGGTGAGCGAAACAACCAATGAAATTAAAATCGCGACAGATAATACCACCGCAAATTCTCGCATTAATCGTCCAACGATCCCCCCCATAAATAAAATAGGGATAAATACGGCAATAAGAGAAATACTCATCGATAATACGGTAAAACCTACCTCCCTAACCCCAAGCAGCGCCGCCGAGATAGGTTTCATCCCTTTTTCAATATGGCGCATAATATTTTCAATCACGACGACAGCATCATCAACCACAAACCCTGTCGCAATGGTTAAAGCCATTAATGAAAGATTATCTAAGCTGTAATGACATAAATACATAACACTGAAGGTTCCCAATAATGACAATGGCACCGCAATGCTGGGAATGAGCGCTGCTCTTCTATCTCTTAAAAAGAAATAAATGACTAACATAACCAAAATCATGGCGATGATTAAGGTAAGCTCTACATCGCGCAAAGAAGCACGAATGGTGGTGGTTCTGTCTAACATCACTGCCATATCAATCGTTGGTGATATTGATGCTTTCAATTCTGACATCATCGTGTATACATTATTAACGGTTTCAATAACATTGGCACCGGGTTGTTTAAAAATGATTAACAATACAGATGGTTTTCCATTGGCATAGCCGGCATTACGTACATCCTGGATAGAATCCACAACATCGGCAACATCTGATAAAACAATTGGTGCATTGTTTCGATAAGCAATAATCAATGGTTCATATTCATAAGCTTTAAACATTTGATCGTTAGAGACAATATCTAAAGTATGACTATTTTCAGTGAGCTGACCTTTGGGTTTATTCACATTGGCAGTTGCTAACGCCGTGCGAACGGTTTCTAAACCAATATCATAGCTATTTAATGCAGTCGGATTTAATTCAACGCGCACCGCAGGTAGCGAACTGCCACCAACAATCACTTGGCCTACTCCACTCACTTGCGACAATTTTTGTTGCAATATTGTGGATGCTGCATCATACATTTGGCCTTGCGTTGCCAACTTGGAGGTAAGTGCTAAAATCATGATGGGGGGATCAGCCGGGTTTACCTTGCGGTAAGTTGGAAAACTTGGCAATTCTGCTGGCAATTGGCTGGTAGAAGCATTAATTGCTGCTTGTACATCCCGAGCAGCGCCATCAATATCGCGAGATAAATCAAATTGAACAGTGATCCGAGTGTTACCTAAACTACTTACTGATGTCATTTCAGTAACGCCAGCAATGTGTCCAATTTGCCGCTCTAATGGCGTTGCAACCGAAGTAGCCATAATTTCCGGGCTGGCACCGGGTAAGGCAGCTGTTACATTGATAGTTGGAAAATCGATTTGTGGCAATGCTGAAACAGGTAAAAAATTAAATGATAAAATTCCCGCAATAGCCACACCAACTGCCAATAACGTCGTCGCAATTGGTCGGTAAATAAAGGGTGTGGAAATACTCATACATCACCCAGTATTGGTTCTTCATTATCTAATGAATGATCACGAAATAGCCCCAAATAGTGCGCTAATTTATCAAAGTTTAAGTAAATAACAGGCGTCGTATACAATGTTAATAATTGGCTAACGATTAACCCTCCAATGATTGCAATCCCCAAGGGCTGTCTGAGCTCTGATCCCATACCAGTTCCAAAAGCTAAAGGTAGTGCACCCAGCATTGCTGCCATAGTAGTCATAATAATTGGACGAAATCGTAATAAACAAGCTTGATATATGGCATCATAAGGCGTTTTCTTTTCTTTACGTTCTAATTCTAAAGCAAAATCGATCATCATGATTGCATTTTTCATGACAATACCTATTAACAATATAATGCCAATTAAAGCAATAACACTCAGTTCCCTGCCTGTAATAAATAACGCAATTAAAGCACCCATTCCGGCAGATGGAAGCGTTGATAAGATAGTGATAGGATGAATATAACTCTCATATAGAACCCCTAATACGATATAAACGACGATGATGGCTGCTACCACCAACCAGCCTTCGTTAGCTAATGAATTTTGGAATATTTTCGCAGCACCTTCAAAACTACTAACAATGGAGTGCGGCATGTCTAAATCTATTTTTGCTTGATCTATTACTCTGATTGCATCACCCAAAGAAGCATTCTTGCCTAAATTAAAAGAAATGGTGGCAGAAGGAAACTGCCCTTGACGGGTAATTAATAAAGGGCCAGTTCCCTCAAAAATTTGCGTAAATGTACTTAAAGGGACTGCACCATTACTGGCAGATTGAACATAAAGATTATTCAAAGCCCTTGACATGCGTTGTAATTCTGGAAGAACTTCTAATACCACGTAATATTGATTAAATTGAGTATACATAGTCGAGACTTGGCGTTGCCCAAAACCATCATAAAGGGTATTATCTATCAAGTCAGCAGTAATGCCTAAGCGCGAGGCGGTATCGCGATCAACAATAATATTGGTTTGTAAGCCATCATTTAGCTGATCACTAGCAACATCCGTTAATTGAGGCAATTTTTTTAATTTATCAACAAACAGATTTGACCATAAAGCAACTTCTTTAGCATTTGTACCGCCTATACTATATTGATATTGCGTACGACTCACCCTGTCATCGATAGTGAGATCTTGTAATGGTTGCATGTAGAGAACAATTCCAGGCACCTTCGCGCCAAGTTTAGTTTGTAATCGTTGAATCACTTGGGTTGCACTAACACTTCGTTGATTTATTGGTTTAAGCGTAATTTGTAAACGTCCGCTATTGAGGGTAATATTAGTACCATCAATGCCAATAAAAGAAGCCACATTTTCCACAGCATCATCTTCTAATATCACATGTGCTAATGCTTTTTGACGAATACTCATTTCAGGAAAGGAGATAGAACCAGGTGCTTCTGAAATACCTTGGATCACACCAGTATCTTCAGTAGGAAAAAACCCTTTAGGAATGAAATAAGTTAACATTAAAGTAATCACTAATGTTAATACTGCCATCATTAATATCAAAAATTGGTGCTTAAATACCCATTGTAAACTTGAGTCATATTTGTTAATCAGCCAATCTTGAAACGCTTTTGCCTTATGTTCAAACTTACCTGTATCACTAGTTTCATAGTGACGTAACATCTGGCTGCATAACATGGGCGTTAAGGTTAAGGAAATGAAAGCAGAAATTAAAATAGTAACTGATAAGGTCATTGCAAATTCACGAAATAGTCGGCCGACCACATCGCGCATAAATAATAAAGGGATCATGACTGCTATTAAAGAAACAGTCAATGACATGATGGTAAAACCAATTTGCTTAGCACCTTTTAAGGCTGCATCCAGTGGATTTTCACCATTTTCAATATAGCGCGATATATTTTCAATCATCACGATAGCATCATCAACGACAAAGCCAGTTGCAATTGTTAATGCCATCAAAGTTAAATTATTAATGCTAAACCCAAAAAAAGACATAACACCAAAGGTACCGATTAATGATAATGGCACGGCAACACTGGGTATAAATGTCGCTCTGACATTACGTAAAAATAAAAATATTACCATTACCACTAAAACAATGGCCAAAAGCATTTCTAGTTCAGCGTCTTGAACCGAAGAGCGGATTGTATTTGTTCGATCAGTTAAAACGTGTACAGCAATATCATTTGGTAGGATTGCTTTTAAGTGTGGCAATAGTTTCATTATTCTATCCACTACTTCAATGACATTTGCACCTGGCTGACGTTGGATATTTAAAATCACTGCTGGATCATCATTCATCCAAGCAGCTTGATTTACATTTTCAGCACCATCGATGACTTTTGCCACATCTGAAATACGAACTGGTCGATTATTAACATAAGAAATAATTATCGGTTTATAGGCCTCGCTGGTAAGCAACTGATCATTGGCATTAATGGTATAGGACAGCTGTTTGCCATCAAAATTACCTTTTGATAAATTCGCATTGGCATTACTAATGGCAGCGCGCAATTCTTCCATACTTAAACCATAAGCGGCTAATGCAGTCGGATTAGCTTGGATCCGAACTGCAGGTCGTTGTCCCCCACTAATACTCACTAAACCCACCCCAGATAACTGCGATATTTTTTGTGCTAACCGAGTTTCAGCAAAATCTTCTACTTGAGGCATAGGAAGTGTTTTTGATGTTAACGCTAAAGTCATAATCGGCGCATCTGCTGGATTAACTTTGCTGTAAATGGGCGGGTAAGGTAAATCCGTAGGCAAAAAATTAGTTGCTGCATTGATGGCGGCTTGGACTTCTTGTTCAGCCACATCTAAGCTCATCGCTAAGTCAAATTGTAAAATAATCAGCGATAAACCTGATGAACTGTTGGAGATCATTTGATTTAAACCGGGCATTTGACCAAATTGTTTTTCTAATGGCGCGGTAATTAATGAGGTTGTTACCTCAGGACTGGCGCCAGGATAGGTGGTAGAAACACGAATAATCGGGTAGTCAACCTCTGGCAATGCAGAAACAGGTAATAACTTATAAGCTAATAAGCCACTAAGCAAAATGGCGAACATAATTAATGAAGTGGCAATGGGTCTGTGAATAAAGGGGCTAGACAGACTCATGCTTTTTTAGATCCTGATCCGTTTTGCCAAATTTTGACTTTAACGCCGTCGTTTAATTTATCAGTCCCTTCAACAATCAAGGTATCCCCAGGTTTAACCCCCGCTTTAATCACCGTATTATCGCCATACACAATACCTATCGTGACTGGTGTCATTTTCACGGTGTTATTTGACGCTAAAAGAAATACAAAGGCCCCTTTTGAGCCATGTAAAATGGCTGCTGTTGGGACCACGCAAGCATTATGGAGTTTATCCACCAATAGCTTAATATTGACGAATTGATTGGGGAATAACATATTATCTTCATTTTTAAATTGTGCTCTTAGTTTTACGGTGCCAGTCGTGGTGTCAATTTGGTTATCCACAGCATATAAGTTGCCATTCGCCAGGTGATGTGTTTGTGATCTATCATAAGCTTCAGCAATCAGTGTCTTCCCTGCATTCACTTGTTTCATGACTTGTGGAATATCATCTTCAGGAAGGATGAATATGACCGTAATGGGTTGTAAGGTATTAAGTACAAACAATCCCGTCGTATTTGTCGTTTGAACAAAATTACCTGGATCGACTAAACGTAATCCAACCCGACCATTCACTGGCGAAGTAATTCGGCTATAAATCAAATTCACTTTGACCGACTCAATCAATCCCTGATCAGTTTTGACATCCCCTTCGTATTGTTTAACGAGCCAACGTTGTGTTTCTAATGTTTGTTGCGATACAGAATCTTCTTTAAACAAAGTTTCATAGCGTTTTAAATCAATCCGAGCATTAGCAAGTAAAGCGGTATCGCGTTGTAACTGACCTTGATATTGATTTAATTGTGCTAATAAAGGCCTTTGATCGATCTGAGCCAGCAAATCACCCTTTTTCACCATTTGCCCTTCTTTGAAAAACACATCCATCAATAATCCATCTATTTGTGTTATAACGGTGATCGAATCTACCGGCGTAACAGTCCCTAATGCGGATAAATAGACTGGCACATCCATGCTTTGTGCTTTACCAGGAACAACCATAACGGTGGGGTGATGATCTTCTTTTCCTTTTTTGGATCCACAGGATCTAATCATCATTAATACAACGATGATTATGAGTACAACAATAAGCCATTTAAGCCAATGGTATTTACGATAAAGATGCAACATGCCTGATTGATGTGGTATTGCTGATCGCTTTTTCAGTTGAGCAGATCCCTGTTGTTCATTGCTTGTATTATCCATAACTCATTTTATCTTCCTGACAAAATAATACGACGGAAAAACAGTGTTTCTTTTGTTAAAGATTAGGTAATGGATATGATCTGAGCAATTAATTTACCGATAAGAAAGGTTATTCCTGAGGCAACTAAACCAAAGATAACTTGTCTTGTTCCTGAATAAAATATATTTCGCTCGGTGACTAACGTAATTGCAGCACCAATGAAAAACAATGCTATTACGCTAAACACTAAGCTGTTAATCATTGCTTTACTATCAGTCCAAAAAAGCAAAGGTAAAATAGGGATAATGGCTCCAAAGGCAAATAATAAAAAAGAAACAATGGCTGCAAAATGAGCAGATCCGCCTAAGGTTTCTTTATCAATACCTAGCTCTTCTCGTAGTAAAGAATCTAAAGCAGTCTCTTTGTTGGCAAATACCTCATTTGCTAATTTTTTTGCCTGAATTTCTTCTATTCCCTTGGCCTCATAAAGTAACGCTAATTCATTAAGCTCTTCTTCAGGGCTAGTTTCTAGCTCTTGCGCTTCAATTTCCACTTGACGTTGGTAAAGTTCACGCGAACTTTGTACTGAGAGCCATTCTCCCATCGCCATCGATATTGCACCAGCAAGTAACCCAGAAATGCCTGCAATGAGAACTTCACGGTGATTATTAGTAGCCCCACTAACCCCCATCATTAAGCTTAGATTAGAGACTAAACCATCATTAGCGCCTAATACGGCAGCTCTGAGCACATTACCACCAACAAATTTATGTTTTCCTTCAAATTTGGATAATATTTTTCCCCGAACACCGGTGTGTCTCTGTTGCGCAACATTTTGTAGAATATTTAGATGCAAATTTTCAAGGCCAGTTATTTTTTCCCCTTCTTTTTGTTTTTTCTTAACGAGTGTATTGGTAATTTGAGATTCTAAACCAGCTAAGTTAGCTAGTATAAAATCAGTGCCAATATATTTGGATAAAAATACTTGAAAGCGTGCACGCCAGCTTGGCTCAGGCATAAGATAGTTGAGATCCTGTTGATGGATTAGATCTAAAAACTTCTTTGCATGAGTACCCTCAATGGCAGATAACTTGATAAATACTTGTTTTACTAATTCATCTTTATAATCTTCCGATAAAATTCGATATAAATAATGAGCATCAACTTCCGCTTGCAGCTGATTTTTTAGCTTTTTAATGACGCTAGACGTTATCATTGATGAACTCTGGAAAGGGTGTATTTAAACACTGATTATATATAACTTACTAGTTTTCTACCAATATTCTAAAGTTTAAGTATATCCAATCTAGATCAGGATCCTTAATTACTGATGAATATTCCTCATATGGAAAAAGAATCACATGGCTCCCCCAAAACCGCCACCTACCAAGGTCAAAACTTTGATCGGATGTTGCATGCTTGGATGGGGCGTTTTACTGGCTGGATGTCACCTGCTTCTTATGCACTGGCATATGATGATTGGTTAACCCATCTGGCTATTTCCCCAGCAAAAAGAGTAGATGTCTATCGAAGAGTATTTAAAACAGCATTTCATTTGTTGATTCATTATCAACATTTTTTAGCTGAAGATAATTTTAAAATTTGCGAACCTTATCATACGGAAGATCGCCGTTTTAATCACGAATTATGGAATAAATTTCCATTTAATTTTTACTCGCAAAGCTTTCTAATGTATGAACGTTTATGGAATGAACATGGTAATAATGTTAGAGGATTATCTAAACATCGTCGGCAGTTTATTAATTTTATAGGTAATCGATTGTTTGATATGATCTCTCCTTCTAATTTTATTTTAACTAACCCTGAAATATTATCAGAAACCATTCAGCAACGAGGTCAAAATTTAATTCGTGGCTTAAACAATTATTATAAAAACCTATACCAGCATTTTGCTGATTTACCATTAATTAACACTGATAAATTTAAAGTTGGTATAGATGTAGCGCTAACCAAAGGCAAGGTAATTTATCGAAATCATTTAATTGAACTTATTCAATATGAATCCAATACCCCTAAGGTATATCCGGAACCTATTTTGATTGTTCCTGCTTGGATTATGAAATATTATATCCTTGATTTATCGCCCCATAACTCATTAGTTAAATATTTGGTTGATAATGGCCATACTGTTTTTATGATTTCCTGGAAAAACCCAACCGGTGAGGATAGCGAATTAAGTTTAGATGATTATATTAATTTGGGAATAATGGAAAGTATTCAAGCTATTAATCATATTATTCCAAATCAAAAAATCCATGCTGTTGGTTATTGCATTGGTGGAACATTATTAACAATGGCGGCGGCGGCACTTTGCGCAAAAGAACATCATCATTTTCATAGTATTACTTTATTTGCAGCTCAGGTTGATTTTAAAGATGCTGGTGAATTATTACTTTTTGTTGATGAAAGCCAAATCAGTTTTTTAGAAGATGTTATGTGGGAACAAGGCTATTTAAAAGGGCCTCAAATGGCTGACACCTTTAGTATGCTGCGATCAGTTGATTTAATTTGGTCAAGAATCATCCGTAATTACCTATTAGGAGAAGAAGAAAGGATTAATGATTTAGTCGCATGGGATCATGACACCACTCGTCTTCCCTATAAAATGCATTCTGAATATTTAAGAAAATTATTTTTAAACAATGAATTGGTTCAAGGTCAATTTAAAGTTAACAATAAAAAAGTTGCTTTAATGGATATCCACAATCCCGTGTTTGTCGTCAGTACTTTAACTGATCATATTGCGCCTTGGAAATCTGTGTATAAAATTCATTTATTTACACGAACAGACATCACTTTCGTTCTAACAAGCGGGGGCCATAATGCAGGGATTGTCAGCGAACCAGGGCATCCCAATCGCCATTTTCAAATGGATACCCAACAGGCAGGTAAAAAACATGTTACGACGGAAAAATGGCTACAACAAACCGCAAGGTATGAAGGTTCTTGGTGGCCCCAATGGCAACAATGGCTGGTTAAGCATTCCGGGGAGCAAACAACATTACCACCAATGGGTAACCCAGAAATGGGATATCCTATTTATTATGAAGCGCCTGGAATTTACGTATTAGAGAAGTAACCATTAACTGGTTGAACTATATCCATCCTTTTCGTTTAAAGAATCGATACGGTAAGAAAGAAGAAATAAGCATTGCCAATAATGCCAGTGGATAACCAAAAGACAAGCTTAATTCTGGCATTTTATGAAAGTTCATTCCATAAATACTTGCAATCAGTGTTGGCGGCATAAACACCATTGCAAGCACAGTAAAAATCTTAATGATCTGTGTTTGCATAAAATTAATAAGTCCTAACGTTGATTGTAATTGGAAACCCAATTTTTGATTTAAATAATCCCCATGTTTTTGTAAGCTTTTAATATCTTGATTAATGGTATCCATATGCTCTTGTAAATTATCTAGCGCCAATTGTTGGTGCATTTGTTGCATATAACCCATTAATAATCCTAAGCTTGATAGGCTTTGATACACTTTTGAGATTAAATTTTCTAATTTATTAATTTCGCGCAAAGTATTATTTAATTCATTCCCTGATTGTGATCGATACGAACTATCAATGGAATTAACCAATGTCAGCGCCAATCCTTCAGTTTCAGCCCCTATTAACTCAAATAAGTCAGCTACTCTGCCAACAAGTGCGCCTAGTAGCATCATAAAAATATCCATGTAATTTTTTATTGTTGTTGGACGTTTTTCAATTTGATCCATAACGGTTTGAATGGGATTAGGATCTGAGTAACGCAAGGTGATTAATTTGTCTTTAGTAATAATAAACGTTACGACATGGCTCTCAGGGATAGGAGCAACTGTAGTGACCACGCTGATTGATAAATAAACATTAGTATTTTCAATATAAAATCGATTAGAAAACTCAAGTTGATGCATTTCATGATGTAAGGGCAAGATGATGTTGGTTTCTTTTTCAAAAACTAAACGCTCTTCACTGCTGGGCTCATATAGATCAATCCATAATGACTTCTCTAAAGGACCACTAAATTGACCCAGAATATTTTGCTCATTAATTGAGAAGTTAGTTATCATATTTATAATTATTTCTCTCATGAATTTTCTTATATCTAATATAGCCTCGATTTGAAATTTAGTAATTTTGGGGTATTTACACATATGATAATGGTATAATCCTTTGATCTGTTTATTTACCCCCCTTGTCCCAGCCCGTATTGACCGTTATAAAAAACTTATGTTAGTTTGAAAAACCATTTTGGAGGATTAAAATGGTTGTTTCACGAATGCTACCCTGGTCAATGTGGTTTTTCCCATTATCTTTTTTTGCCTTTCAATTTATTCTTCGGTTATTCCCTGGTTTAGTCATGCCGGAATTCTTCGAAAGATATCATATTGGTGCTACTGAATTTGGCATTTTTGCCTCCCTTTATTACCTCGGTTACGCGGGGATGCAAATTCCGATGGCCTTTTTGCTTGATAAATTTGGGCCTCGCAACATCATTACCTGCAGTGCCCTATTATGTGGTTTATCCTGTTATATTTTAGTTAGTAATGATTCTTGGGGTGCGGCCTTATTAAGCAGATTTTTAGTTGGTGTTGGCTCTGTCGCAGGTTTCTTGGGCACCTCCAAAGTGATTTCAATGTGGTTTCCCAAAGCACGTTACGCACGCCTGGTTGGGCTAACTTTTAGCTTTGGTTTGCTTGGTGCTCTTTATGGCGGTCGACCAGTTAGTCTTATGATCACTCAAATGGGTTGGGAGAAAGCGTTGACGATGCTTGGGTGCGTTGCCGTGGGTTTAGGATCTATCATATTCTTATTTGTTCGCGATAAAACGACAGCGCAAGTCAAGCCAGCGCCTCTTGTTAGTTCACTTAAATTTTTGCTAACGAATAAACCTTTATTAATCTTAGCTTTTGCTAATTTTCTCATGGTCGGTGCGCTAGAAGGATTTGCTGACGTATGGGGCGTACCTTACTTAATGACTGCGCAACATTTATCCAAGGTAAATGCAGCAAGTATTGTTTCCTTTGTTTTTATCGGTATGTTATTTGGTGGTCCGATTTTAGCTTTCTTTGCAGAAAAGTTTAAAGCACATTATCAAATCACCGTGTTAGCAGGCCTCATGATGTCAATTTTATTGGCGAGCTTTATTTTTTTTAATGCGCATTTAAATATATTTTTGATGAGTTTAATGATGTTTACTATCGGTATACTCTGCTGCTACCAGGTACTTGTTTTTGCTATCGGCACCAATATTGTTCCCATGCCATTAATGGGATTAACGGTTGCTTTTCTAAATTGTATCAATATGTTAGGTGGATCCTTTTTTCATACTTTTATTGGCCGTTTTATGGATTTTATGGATCCTACTCACTTCACAGGTAATGTAAAAATTTATTCGATAGACGCTTATACCTACACTTTATTATTGATCCCTGGTGCTTCTGTGGTGGGCGCATTAATGGTGTGGTACAGCATGAAAAAGCAGCAGCAAATTCTGCCTGACCTACCACCACACCCCCTTCCTCTTCCTTAATTTATTACATAAACTAGAATAAGGTATAGACAATTTAAGAGGTGACTTATGGAAGGTTCCACTAAATGTTGCGGTACAAAATTATGTAGTGGTGCGCTTGGTATCGCACTTGGTGTATTATCAGCGCTATTTGCTCTTTTACTTGGTTTGGCAGCATGGCATTTTAAATATGGTGAATCTTGGGTAAACCTGATGTCATCCATTTACATAGGCTATGGCATAACGCCCAAAGGGATCTTATTCGGGGTGCTCTGGGGCTTTCTCGAAGGTTTTATATGCGGCCTTATTATAGGTTGGGTATACAATCTTGTTTGTAAATGCTGTTCATGCAAAATATGCAAACCTAAATAGTACGTGTGCCAAAAAGAATTTTCATCCGCCACTTAAAAGGCCTGCTCTTTTAGGTGCGGTTGACTTTCGCTCTCTTTTTTGACTTTCATTAACGACAGGGTAAGGCACCTTTTTTAAGTCCAGCACTTTTTGAATAAATTCTTCTTCTTCTCGCAAGCATTTATAATTAAATTGAGCTTCTCTATTTTGATTCAGTTGTGGAGTCAATGCTTTGTATTGCGCTAATAATGGCTTTACCTCTGTTTCTAAAACTCTTTTTAGTTCAAGTGCTGATTTAGAATAATATTTCTGCATAAAATTGTCATAACTTTCATACTGAGATGGCCTATATAAAACATTGGAACCATCGGGATCAGTCTCATGATAAAGTTTTTGATAAGATCCTGTTGCCTTGCGACCTTTTTGCAATAACCGCTGCGTTGCCGCGCTATCTAATGTTTTGATCTTTGCTACGCCTGTATTGATATGAATGATATTCATGCCATATTTATTTAACACTTCTGATCGAGGACTTAACGTTTTTATAATTCCCTTTACAAAAGAAAAGAAGGAAGGCTCTCTCTCTTTTGTTGTGCCAGATCGCCAATAAGCTTCTTCTTCTCGTTTTTTAGTTCCCATAAATCCAAGCGTACAGGGGTTAACCTGTGCTTCATCAAGGCCGTGATCGCGATATTGTGGCTCATCAAAAACGCGCATAGGGCAAGGACTTGCGATCCCACCAGCAATATAAAACTCACCCTTATACTCAGCCGGCACAAAACGAACCGGATCACTCATACTGATCCGCATTGCCTTGCTTATCGGCATCTCGGGATCACTTTCTGCACAAAACACTTTTGATGATCCATCTCGCACAGACGTTCCCGTGATATGTAATGCTTTAAGTTGTAGATCAGGGTATTTTTGACCAAGCGCACTAAGCTGTCCAAAGGTTATTTTTCCCCAATCCTCTATTTGATGTTTTGTTTTTAAACTTTCTAATTTGCTCTCTAAATACACATCTATTTCTTGATAAGATGCATTCAATAACAATTCTTTCTCCAAATCACTTAATGATGAAAGAAGGAACTTTTTTAACTTTTCTACCATTTTTTGACTAAACAGGGTTTCTATAAAATGCTCAAGTTTATCGCCCTTACATATTCCTTTCTTAGAAAATAAAGCAATCAGTTCTAAAACGCCCACTTCTATACCTTTGATTTTAAAAAGGGTACCCAAACCACTCAAAAGAAAAATGGGATCACGCAAATCAGTAACATTTTTCTCTTTAAAAACAGCAACCAATTCATCCGGGGTGTAGCCTATCGCATACAATCCAGCAATGAGTGCCCCCCATGAGCTCGCTGCAATAGCTTCGATAGACTTAAGCCTGTCAGAATCATGCATTTTCTCAAAAGCACCAAGACAAGCAATCATCTCTTGTTCATTGCGAGCCCCAATAGCAATGTACTTAATTGGCGGCATAGGTTCTCTTTTTAGGCGAGCAATTAAACGAGTCGCCTCTAACCAAGAAGCGGCTTCACTTGATGTGGATCCTGTATTCAGTATTTTAGAAGCGCTGTGTTGCTCACTTTGCTTATCTTGTTGGAAACGCTTTTCAGCTTCTTCTGGTTTTGATTCAAAAACACGGGTATGCGTTCTGGGATCAAGATAATTTTTGTCATGTGCTGCTAGTGCAATTAAAGCA
>Ga0364914_10143_pt1 | contig 30608 bp, 24 predicted proteins | sample ExccelJu500001D3_3_FD_206954 | JGI IMG/M metagenome (GOLD analysis project Ga0364914, IMG submission 206954) | Enriched cells from Trout Bog Lake Hypolimnion, Wisconsin, USA - BchlTB.June25.5000.01.D3 | ecosystem: Environmental > Aquatic > Freshwater > Lake > Hypolimnion/Profundal zone | place... | reverse complement strand
CGAATTCGGAATCGAGGGGCTCAGGTTGCGGTTGTGGGATCGCAACTTCCTGCTCCTCGCATTCTTCGCAATATTCTTCCTCCTCTTCAGAGTGGGCTTCACACTCTTCATCGCACGACTCTACCGGCTGCAGTTGTGGGACTGCAGGAGGGGAGTCGTCTTCGAAAGTGCAAGGACACTCTTCGCTTTCCTCAGGGCCATCCCTCGGTTGAGGAATGATGGCCGGTGGTTCCGGAGCGGGTAATTCCTCGGGAATGCAGTCGCATTCCTCGAGTTCAGAATCAAGGGACATTGGTTGCGATTGTGGGATCGCAACTTCCTGCTCCTCGCACTCTTCGCAATATTCTTCCTCCTCTTCAGAGTGGGCTTCACACTCTTCATCGCACGACTCTACCGGCTGCAGTTGTGGGACTGCAGGAGGGGAGTCGTCTTCGAAAGTACAGGGACACTCTTTGCTTTCCTCAGGGCCATCCCTCGGTTGAGGAATGATGGCCGGTGGTTCCGGAGCGGGTAACTCCTCAGGAATGCAGTCACACTCCTCGAGTTCGGAATCGAGGGGCTCAGGTTGCGGTTGTGGGATCGCAACTTCTTGCTCCTCGCATTCTTCGCAATATTCTTCCTCCTCTTCAGAGGTAGACTTACACTCTCCGTCGCACGACTCTACTTGCTGGGGGGGAAGACTTGAGAAAAGAGAAGCTTCCTTGGCGGGAAGTGGGGGGGCCGCGCCAAGGAAGACTTCGCAGAATTTGCTGTTATATCCTTGATTCCCAATATGTGGGGAATGAGAGCCAAGAAGCGCAACAGCTTCTTGTGATCCTAAAACAAACGAACAAATAAGAGCAAAGATAAAACGATAAGAAGAACAATTCTTCTCGAAAGACAAAGCAACCCCACAAATTGCTTATCTATAAAAACCTCACCTTATATAAAAACGCCATTTTGTCAACCGGTTTCATAAAAAATCATTTTTTAATCTAAACGAGATTGATTTTCTTTGAAGCGTTATCAGCTAGCGAAGACTTGTCGTACATGCCAATCATATTGCTGCTGGTATGGCCTGTGACTTTCATAATGTCGCTGTCAGAGAATCCTTGCTGCTTCAAATAGGTGACAGTAGTCGTCCGGAGGACATGCGGCGTCACCGTAAAAGGAATGTGGGCTCTTTGCCCTGCTTTTTTAAAATTTCGCTCAATTTGTTGGGTAGAGAGGGGAGCGCCGTATTTCGTAACAAAGACAGTTCCTTGTCGATCTCCGAGATAAGTTTGGAGCTGATGAAGGATTTCTTGGCGAAATGAAATCACCGTGATTTGTGCAGTTCCCCGCGTTTTCGCTTGCTGGAAGGTGATTTCTCCTTGCACAAAATCGATCTGGCTCGTTTGTAGATAGAGGACTTCGCTAATGCGTTTTCCTCCTTGCAGCATGATTTTTGCAACCAGGGCATCGCGCGGATTGATGGCTTCGAGTTCTTGCAAAAAATGGAGCCATTGCGTCCGACCGCGAAAGGCGATGGTTTTAACTTTTTGCCGAACGCGATAGAAAGTCCGATTTTGCCCCTCTTTGCAGGGCATGGCTTTGGGGATGAGACCGTTGGTCCTGCGATGGAGAAAAGAGGTGAAACAAAGAAAAGCAGCAGCCCGCTGTTGGCGAGTGGCTTCGGCCCAAATCCGCGATGCGCCGCGCGCAGAGAATGTGAATAGGGGAAGTGTTTTAATCTGATCAATCAATAGATTGAGATTACTCATGCTAAACTCTTGTAAGGTCATCTCTTGCTTTAATAATTCGTGGCGAGTCAGCTGTTGGATGCAGGTGCGGTAGGTTCTTTTTGTCCTAGGATTGGAAATTGTTTTGAGCCAGAAGAGGATCGCGTTTGCGATCGTAATCGATTCAAGTTGGCGCCAGAGTACTTCTTGCTTTTGTTCAACAAGTTGCGCGTATGAAATAGAAGATGGAACAAGAGATTCCATGAAAAAGAGATTTGCCTTCCCTATTCTTTAAACGAAGCAGGGTAAATTCAGCAAGGAGATCAAAGGGGGGACGGCCCCCCTAAGGGAGAAGTTTTATTTAGATTTTTTTTTCGCCTTTCTCGAGGGCCGTTTTTTCTTAATTGCTTTTTCTTTTTTTTTGGACGCTGGAGCCTGACTTTTTCTGGCCAGGGGTTCCATGAGTTCTTCTTCGAATGATGCGATTGCTTTCATAAAGTTCCTTGTGTTTGTTGCTAATGGATCGTAACAGGGCGATCGCCTGTGCTTGGATGTCTCTGTGCGGCATGTCCATAATCCTCGGATCAAAATAGGTTCTCCAATAGCCGTCCGAGGCGCCATTGACAGTTTGCAATCGATTATTCGGGAAGATGGGGCGGAGGCCTTGCGTATACGCTTCTTGACTTCCATAGACATCGAAAACAATGAGAGCATAATTCGAGGGGGCATAGAGAATCATATTGATTTGGATCCAAGAATTTGAAAGCTCAATTCCCGATTCGGGATCTCTGTAAGGAGCTATAAATCCGGAGGGATAGCAAGCCTGCATTCTTCACTCCACTAAATTATGGTTTCTATTCCAGTAAAAGATGGAAAACCTCTAGAGTACTTCCTATTGATCCGGTTTATATGAGAAACGATAATTTTTTATCAAATTTTTTCTTTCACTTCGTGTAACCGTTACAAGTTTTTCTTTATTGTAAAAGTGTTGGGATAATTGAACTTATCCCTATTTTAGAGAAGGGGTGAGATCCTTGCATTCAAAGGCAAATACCTTTAAAATTTTTTGCAAACTTTAAACATTAGAGGTTTTATGTTAAGGCCCGTAGATCAAGTTACTTCTGGTTCTTTTTATTCAAGAATTACAAAACATTCATGGGATCTGAAAAAGATCGCACTGATTGCGCTTTCTGTTTTTGCCCTTTTTGGCACCGTTCAAGCGCTTTCTTCCAATGTGGAGATCGAGAATTGTTTTTCGGGGCGTTCTTTTGAGAGGTTAGAAAGTATAAATATTTTCCCCTTGTCACTCGAAGAGGTAAATGCAATGGCTCAGGAAGTTCTCAACAGGTGTCCTAGCATGTCTATGGAAGATCTTGATTTGATACAAGTGCCAGGTCTTGCGAATGCGGTTTTAAAGCTCCAAAGAGGTCTCTCCTAAAACCATCCGAAATAGAGCCGGAGTGTAACCGTTACAATATGGTTTCTTGACATTTTTATATTGGTTTCCGTATCTAAAAAGGAGGTAAGAATTCTCCTCTTTTGAGTGTGGGGGGAGCTATAATAGGACGGTTACTATGGCGTACGAAGGACCTCATCCCTTCCCGGCTGCCAATGGTGGTACAGGATTGAATGGCAGCGCAGCCCCTGATGGCAGCCTTTTGATTGGCAATGGGGCGGGCTATTCTCTCAGCACGCTTACGGCAGGGGCCGCGATTTCCATTACAAATGGTGTGGGTTCGATTACGATCGCGGTGAATACTTCTGGGTTGGTGACTTCTCTTGCGGGGACGACGAATCAAATAGCGGTAAGTTCTGCAACAGGGGCTAGTGTCATCTCCTTGACGAATGGTGTTTCCTTAGGCTCTTATCAATCGATAACTCCTCCTACAGGGGGGATTATTTGCCCAGGAACAGTGGGAGTCGGAACTTCATCCCCCGTTAGTATGCTCGATACCAACGCAGATACCGGGATTTCTGTCTTGAGCCAATCGAACACGAAATCGGCGCAGATCAACGTATCAAATGCGACAAGCTCTAATGGATTTATTACTCTGTGGTCGGGGCGAAGTGGGGATGCTCATGCAGCGCTTATTTTTTCCAATAGTGTACCGTTGCGAATTGGAAGTGCCACAAGCGTCACAACTTCAGGATTTTCAGAATTAGCTAGGATCACTCAAACTGGACTGTGGGGACTCGGAACACAATCTCCAATCAATAAACTCGATGTCAGCGGAGCCGTGGCGATTGGAACTTACGCGGGCGTTAATACCGCCCCTACGAATGGGTTGATCGTCAGTGGTACAGTGGGCATCGGCACCGCTACTCCTCAAAATGAACTCGATGTAGCGGGCTCTGTCGCGGTTGGTTCGTACGCAGGATCCAATGCTTCGTCTACGAGCAACAGCCTCATTGTGAGTGGATCGGTAGGAGTGGGCACTACATCGCCCGCTTTCCTTGTCGATGCCCAGGTGACTGCAAGCACTCCGATCATTAGTTTGACCGGATATGGAAATGGTGCAGCCCCCACCTATTATGGAAGAAGGGCCAACGGGACGCAAGCTTCTCCTACTGCAACAGCTGGAGGGACGACTCTAGCGAGTTTCCAAGCCTGGGGATATGTCACCGGATGGGTAGGGCCTACAGCGGCGATCTCGTGTACCAGCGATAGCGGGTTCACCTCGACGAACTACGGCACCTACATGGCTTTTTTTACGACAGCGGACTCGTCGACGACTGTGACTGAGAGAATGAGAATCCTCGCTGGAGGGAATGTAGGGATCAATACGACGACTCCACAGAATCAACTCGATGTCAATGGAGCTGTGGCGATTGGAACTTACGCAGGCGCTAATACCGCCCCCACGAATGGGTTGATCGTCAGTGGAAACACATCGATCGGATCATCGAGTGCGACAGCGCAATTCAATGTCGGGAGTTCGAATCAATTCCAGGTCACGAGTTTAGGGATTGCTTCGGCTCCCGAATACCAGCTCAACGGGGCTACCAGTGGAACCATCTCCATTTTGTCTGCTTCCGGAACCTATAACTTCAACATGCCCACAACCGCGGGCACTGGCGGCTATCTGCTTACCTCTCAAGGGGGTGGATCATCAGTGATGACGTGGAGCAACCCCGCTTCGATCGCCGTGACGAGCCTGCAAGGAACTGCCAATCAGGTGTTAGTCAGTGGAACCAGCGGATCTGCCCAGACGGGCGCAGTGACCGTCGCTTTTCCCGCAACAGGCGGCGTATCCATTGGGTCTTACCAAGCGACGACCCCTCCCACCGGAGGGATCATTTGTCCGGGCCTAGTGGGCATCGGCACCACTTCTCCTAAGAATGCACTCGATGTAGCGGGCTCTGTCGCGATTGGTTCGTACGCAGGAGCCAATAGTTCGTCCACGAGCAATAGCCTCATTGTGAGTGGATCGGTAGGAGTGGGCACTACATCGCCCGCTTTCCTTGTCGATGCCCAGGTGACTGCAAGCACTCCGATCATTAGTTTGACCGGATATGGAAATGGTGCAGCCCCCACCTATTATGGAAGAAGGGCCAACGGGACGCAAGCTTCTCCTACTGCAACAGCTGGAGGGACGACTCTAGCGAGTTTCCAAGCCTGGGGATATGTCACCGGATGGGTAGGGCCTACAGCGGCGATCTCGTGTACCAGCGATAGCGGGTTCACCTCGACGAACTACGGCACCTACATGGCTTTTTTTACGACAGCGGACTCGTCGACGACTGTGACTGAGAGAATGAGAATCCTCGCTGGAGGGAATGTAGGGATCAATACGACGACTCCACAGAATCAACTCGATGTCAATGGAGCTGTGGCGATTGGAACTTACGCAGGCGCTAATACCGCCCCCACGAATGGGTTGATCGTCAGTGGAAACACATCGATCGGATCATCGAGTGCGACAGCGCAATTCAATGTCGGGAGTTCGAATCAATTCCAGGTCACGAGTTTAGGGATTGCTTCGGCTCCCGAATACCAGCTCAACGGGGCTACCAGTGGAACCATCTCCATTTTGTCTGCTTCCGGAACCTATAACTTCAACATGCCCACAACCGCGGGCACTGGCGGCTATCTGCTTACCTCTCAAGGGGGTGGATCATCAGTGATGACGTGGAGCAACCCCGCTTCGATCGCCGTGACGAGCCTTCAAGGAACGGCCAATCAGGTGTTAGTCAGTGGAACCAGTGGATCTGCTCAAGTAGGTGCATTGACGGTCGCGTTTCCGGCAACAGCCGGGATTTCGATCGGATCGTATCAGGCGACAACTCCTCCCACCGGAGGGATCATTTGCCCCGGCATGGTGGGAATTGGATTCACTCCCCCTCAAGCACAGCTCCACGTTGTCGGTCCTGGAAGTGCAACAGATACAGAGCAAAGTATCTGCTATTTTGGCTCAGGGTCAGCGACGGCGGGGAACATCTATTCGATTGTTATCGATAAGGCAGGCACAGACAGCGTCCTCATCGGGGTAAATAAAAGCTCGGCCACGGGTTCCGTTCCCGGCAGTGCTGTTTTTTTTAGCTCTTACCTCACCACGAGTACCATCACAATAGGAAGAGGAAATGGGAACGCCCTTCCCGACTTTGCCGATATCTACATCAATAGCACCGGACTCATTGGCCTGAGCACGACATCTCCCCAAAATAGACTCGATGTGAATGGAGCGGTCGCGATCGGGTCGAGTTATGCTGGCAGTGCGACGGCCCCTACAAGTGGCGCTATTATCCAGGGACAGCTTTTGGTTGGAGAATCCTCTCCGACTATTCAGAACCCCTTTTCCGAATTCAGCTGTCCAACGAGCACTGCCTATGCGGGAGTGTTGAAAATCAGTGGAACTCCTGAAAAAGGCGTCGGTTTGGTCGGATCCGCCGACGTTTATGGGCTCTATGTTACTGCTGGCATTCAGCCAAACGGATTTACTGCAAGCAATGCAATGCAGCAATATATTTACGGCACATTTAATGCCTCTTTGGCAACTCCAGAGATTATTCCCAGCACATTCGGGCTTTACGTCGGTACTGGAGCTCTTTCAGGGGGGTCTGTAACGAATGCTTTCGGTGCGTATATTAGTGTTCCTGGTTTTGGAATTAACAGTAATACCGGTCTCTATGCGGGGAATATCGCTGTCGGGGCTTATGTCGGCACTTCCCCTCCCACAAATGGAATGATGGTTTCTGGATCTGGGTGGTTCGGCCTTAATTCCACAAGCGGATTAGCTGAAAGCGGCCAAGAACTTATCGCCTATCAAAATAATAGCGCCTCATCTGTTGCCTATTTTGTCTCTCAGATGACAACCGTCGACAACTATAATTTAATTCTGCATACAGCAAATAGCTCCTCCACATCATTCGGAGGAATGATCAGGATGATCGCAAGTGGAGGAACTCTGGCAGCTCCTACAGCCCTCACAAATGGCCAGGTGATAGGGGGGATATTTGGAGCGGGATGGGATAGCAGCTCATTCAATGTCGCAAACTTTGCGGCGATTCGAATTGTGACAGCGGAAACCTGGACAACTAGTAACCACGGGACTTACATTGACTTCGCTGTAGCTAGTACAGGAGGCGCAGCATCAAGGACAATACAAGCCAAAATTGCTTCCAGTAGTAGCAATGCGGGCCTGATTTCTCTAGGAAGCAGTACAATAGCGGTAAATACTACCGATATTTTTGGCAACTGCGCCATTGGAACTTACGCGGGAAGTATTGCCGCCCCCACTAGCGGCTTGATTGTAAGTGGGCCTAGCGCTTTTGGGACGAGCTCGGCAAACGCCAGCACCGAAGTGACAATTTCCTCAACCACCTATGCGATCAAATTGACCGGTGGACAACTTTGGAACTTCAACACGCAAAGCGCAACGTACCAAATGGCCGCTAGCGATACCATTGTGAACTTTTCAAATGCTGGCGCAAGCGCAACCTACGATCTGCCCAGCACAGTTCCTTCAGCTGGATGGATCTCCGTCATCGTCAACGGGTCGGCTAGTACTTTGACTCTTTTTTCAACTGCGAAACTCAATGGAACAGCGAGCTCTTCTGTCACGGTAAGTACAAAGAATGGAGCCTTCGTCGTAACAGATGGGACGCAGTATTTTGCATTTACCCTCACTGCGATCCCATAAGAGGAATGTATAACCGTTACACTTATGACCTCTAAAAAAAGTGTCTGTTTAAATATGATTGTTAAGAATGAGGCATGCGTGATCGAGCGATGCCTTAAATCTGTGCGGCCTTGGATCGATACATGGGCGATTGTCGATACCGGGTCAACAGATGGAACGCAAGCGATTATCCAAGAGTTTTTCCGAGATGTGCCGGGAGAGCTTCAGGAACGCCCCTGGGTCGATTTTGCGACGAACCGAAATCAAGCCCTCGAGCTCGCGCGGGGAAAAAGTGATTACCTTCTCTTAATCGACGCGGATGACTATCTCGAAGTGATCGATCCCCAATTTGAATGGCCTTCTTTAGAACTCGATTCTTACACTGTCGATCACAGGCACCCCGATGCCTTTTTGCAATGCCCCTGCACACTTCTGATTGCAAATCAGCCCCATTGGCGCTGGGAAGGGGTCGTGCACGAAGCTTTGATCTCCTCCGAATCTCTCTTGCGCGAAGGGAAACTGCAGGGACTCAACAATGTTTATACAATGGAGGGGAGCCGCGATCGCGAAGTCGAGACGGCGTTGTTACAGGCAGCTTTGGAAAAAGAACCCAATCATCCCCGCTACCTCTTCTACTTGGCTCAATCATATCGAATTAACAATAAGATTGACCTAGCCTTAGCTACCTATAAAAAGAGGGTCGCGCTCAACAGCGGCGATTATGAGGAGCTGTTTTATTCCTATTACTGCATCGGCGTCATGGAGATGGCAAAAGGGAAGAGCGCTTCTTCCTTTCTCAAGCACTTGGCTACAGCGCATTCGATATGCCCCCATCGAACGGAACCGCTCTATTACGCCGCGTATCACTTCATGCAAGAGAAGAAGTATGAAACAAGCTATCAATTGATCCTTCGCGCTTTGCAAACACCTCGGGGAAAAGAGACCTGTTTCATTGAGAATTGGATGGAGGAGTGGGGATTTTGGATGCTTCTAGGCGAAGTGGCCCATTACTTAGGGAAAAAAGAAGAATCGCGCGGGGCCTATCAAAGGGTCCTGGATGAACCCCGAACTCCACGAGTACTGCGCGCTCAAATCGAAACATTTTTCGATGCGAGCCTATCGACTGCGTGCAGGAAGAGGGATTGACTCCACGCTTCGGTTTGTTTCCGATCTCCTTCAGTTAAAAAATTCTCCACGTCGCGCCTCGCCTGATTCCAGTCGATGCTCTCGATTTTCTTGCGCATTTGGGCGAGGAACCAGGAGAAAAAGTCGCGAGCAGGGGGAAGAGGGCCCGTTTGTTCTAATGCCTTTTGCAAATGCGTTTGATTTAAAGGCGTGTCGCGGGTGAGGTACCAGAGAAAATCGAACCAGTCGCGCCCTTTGATGTAGGGGCGACATAAAAGGGCGTGGCATTTGCTGGCGAAGAGGCTCGGCAGGTCTTGAGCTACGATGGAAAAGGGGAATGGGTAGATCAAATAATGGGAACTAAATTGAGAACCCTCAGGGGGATTGATGTCGATCTCCAGCTTAATTTGAATCTTTTGTCGATGAGAGGGGAGGAGAGGGTGCCGAAGCTCGATGATTTGCCCAAAGGAATCATCTTTTAAAAACGCTTTTTTCAAAACTCCCTTCGAATCGCTGCGATCTTTGACCTCCAGCGCCAATCCAAAAGAGCGAAACTCCAAATCGATCGAACGGAGAAAGGGATGCCATTGAAACGTCTGTTCACTCTTTTGGAGCAGGAAATCGAGATCCTCAGAAAAACGGCGCAACCCATATAAAATGCGCAGGCACGTGCCGCCCTGAAATGCGCCTATTTTAAAAAAATCGGCGCGCGCTAACCCCGCTAGGGCGATCTCTTGATAAATCTCTTTGAGCGCGTTGATCTCCTCTTGTTGGGAGCGAGGGGAGTAATGGCGTAGCCGATCTTCGATAATATCGAGACTCATAGCCATCCTTGTAAACTTGTCTGTACATGCCGATTTGGGTAATGGTGAGCCAGATAAACCAATAATTCTCGATCGGTATTTTCAATGGTCTCTTTTTCAATGCGCATATCTTCGCAAAAATGGCGGCAAGAAGGCCAATTTCTTTTTTGTGTATAGAGCAAATCGGCGGCCGCTTTCCAGGGATGGGCAATGAGATACGAAGAGGAGGAAGAGCCCGTAACGCCAAAAGCAAAGATCTCTAGGGGGATATGGGCATAGGTAAAAAGAGCGATCGGTGTGGCAATCTGACGCGATCGGCGACTGGTGGTGGAGGTAATCGCCGCGGTCGCCTCGGGGATCCATCCGTGGTACTGGAGCGCCGACTCCCCACTGATATAAGAGGGGCCGTAGAGGAGGGGGGCTATTTCAAAGGCATCGGCGGGCCCGTGCTCTTCAATCTGAGGCTGAATGAGATAGAAATCGTTACAGAGCCGCACCAAAAGACCCTCCTTCACGGCGCGCTTGATCTTCCCCTGGCGAGACGCCTCTCCCCCTCCTAATAAAAGGCGAAGATCGACCCCCGTGATGTAGGGCTTGCTCCACTCAAATAGCTTGATAATCAAAGGCTTATTCATGATTCATTTTTGGTTCTACCATTATTTTGCATGAAACTGTCATTTTTTGACAGTTTTCTACACACTGGACAGAAAAAAAATTTAAAACTAGATTGTGTAACGTATACGTAGAAGGTTTATGGGAAAGAATTTATCGATTGCAATCTTTACTTGTGACATCGGAGAACCCTGGGACCCCGAAAAAGTCCATCAGGGGATCGGGGGATCGGAAGAAGCCATCATTTATATGGGTCAGGCTCTAGCCCGGTTGGGGCATCGAATCACGGTTTTCGGTTTCCCACCCCCTGGATCTCCTCATTCGGCAAAAGAGGCAAACCCGCGGTATGTGAAAGATCTTGTGGTGACAGAGCCTTTTGATATTGGCATTTCTTGGCGGATGCCCGCAATGGCCGCTAAAGTAAAAAGTCTGTGTCACAAAGCCTACCTTTGGGCACACGATATTCACAATGAACGGCTGACAAAGCAGCAAATCGAGGGGTTTGAAGATGTTTTATGGCTCTCTCATTGGCAAAGGGCGTACTGGGTCTCTGTCAACCCTGAAATGTATCGTTTTACCAACATCTTTGGCACTGGCGTTTTTCCGGACCAATTTGATCCTGTTGGGGAGCGCGAAAATCCTTACTCTTGCATTTATAGTTCCAGTTATATGCGAGGACTTGATTTTCTGCTCTCGATCTGGTCAGAAGTGGTTAAAAACTTCCCTTCCGCCACACTCGATATTTATTATAGCTGGCAAAACTGGGGATGGATTCCTCAAGCGCGAAAAATGCAGAAACAAATCAATGAACTCAAAGGTGTTAAGGAACATGGGCGAATTGGGCATCGGCAACTGCATCAAATTTTTGGGAAAACTTCTTTTTGGACCTATCCTCTCAATTCTCCCGAGACTTTTTGCTGCACCGCTTTAAAAGCGCAACTGAGCGGGAGTATTCCTGTCATACTGGCCAATTCAGCTCTCTGTGAGACAGTGCCCCATGGGTATAACTGCATTCTCAAGAGAGACTATTTGCCCCTTCTCCTCAAGGCAATGGGAGAAGTCGGGTCTTATTCTATTGAGAAGAGAAAGCAAATGGGGGCTTTCGTTTTAGAAAAGTATACCTGGGAAAAAGTAGCGCAAAGATGGATCGATCGCTTCACGTCGTAAAATGTGTAACGGTTACAGATATGTATTGTACAAGAAGGCATTTCCTTGAAGAAATGCCCGAATCTTAGAGCCAACCTCAGGAGGAAGATCGGGATGGGATAAGGTCTTTCGATAGGCTTTATAAGATTCTCCGTATCGTTTTATTTTAAAGGCGCTTTTCCCGAGCAGGAGGAAAAGGCCACATTCGCGGATCCACATTTGCTGAAAAGGGAAGTAGGGCAAAAGGGGCATTTCCAGCGCTTGCTTAGCAAGCTTGTACACGGTATCAAAATCCCCTTCATCTTCCAAATCACAGGCTCTATAATAGAGGGCTTCGATGCGATTCGGGTAGAGTTCCTCCGCCCTCTTCAAGAGAGAAAGGGAAGATTTCCGGCAAAGCTGTTTTTGCAAAGCGAAAGTCTGGCAAAGGGAGTGATACGTTTCGTGTTGATCCCCTCGCATCTCGGCGCGAATGGCATAGGCCTCTACTGCTTGCTCATACTTTTGCATCCAAAAGTAGCTTTGGGCCAGGTAAAATTGGTAGACCGAATTGTTTGGTTCCTTTTCCAAGCCGCATTTGAGCAGGGCAATGTCGTTTTCGTATTTCTGCATGACATTGCGATTGCGATGTCCGTCTTGGTGATACAGATTCGTCACATGGGGGAGAAAAGAGCCGATCGCAGTTTTTTGCGCAAACTTGATTTGCTCGTGCAAAATGCCCTCCCAAGACCACTCGTCTCGGTTGAAAACCAAAAGAACCCATGGATTAAAATCAAGTTGCCCTTTTTTTTTCTGCTGAACGAAATAAAAGGTTTTATCCAAAAGAGGCAGGGAAAATTGCGGGGAGAATTCTAGCTCATCGTCGGCGTCGATGATCATGAGATAATCGCTTTTGCCGAGAGCTAACGTGCGAGCCTGGTTTCGATTCGCACTGAAATCGACCCACGGCCTTTCGTGCAGCTCCCCGGGAATCCCTTTCAGGTAATCTCGGATGATCTCTTGCGTCCCATCCGTCGATCCCGTGTCGACAATCACCCACGTATCGATCAGTGGTTTAACGGAGGCGAGGCACCGCTCAATCACGGAGGCCTCATTTTTGACAATCATATTGAGGCAGATCGTCTGCTTCATGGGGTGATAGACTCCCATTTTGTTGGATGCATTTGAAGGATGGGATGGGAGATGAGCAGGTGCCAAAGGACAGCTTGCATGCCTTCTGTATGAGGTGTAACCAATAATTGGTCGACAGAGGGAACTACGATGCACGCATCGGCTTGTCGCGCGGTAAATCCCTCTTTTTTCCCCACGATGCCAATGACTTTTGCCCCTTTTTTCTTCGCCTCCTGAATCGCACCGACTACGTTCAGGGAAATCTTCTTCTCTTCGCTCCCGCCTCCCACCGAGAAGACAAAAAGGGCGTCTAGCGGGCCGATTCTGCATCCCTCCAGGTAGCGAGAAAGCGAGGTGTCCCACCCCTCATCATTGATGCGGGCTGTCAACTCCGAGACATTATCGAGGGGGCAGTAAGCCTCAAATCCCCCCAGCTTTCGAAAATCGCATGTTGCGTGAGAGGCGTGACCAGCCCCCCCTCCGGAGCCGATAAAGAAGAGGCGCCCTCCCTGATCGCGAATGGCCTTTAAAATTTCAACGACTTCAGAAATCGCAAGCAGATCGATTTGGTCGACAATGGTTTTCACTTGTTGCAAATAGCGATGGATAAAGTTCATAGTGCCTCTCAATAAGGGTTAAAACCTCTGAAAATGTGTTGCAGTTAAAATCGCCCAATCCATGGATTTCCCCGTTGTATGAAGTTTGATAGAGGATGGTGGGGACACCTGCGCGTCGCCCTGCCTCAATATCGCGCAGAGAGTCCCCTAAAAAAAGGGAGTGGCGCAGGCAGAGGTCGAGTCTCTTGCTGCTTTGAAGGAGCATTCCGGGGTTAGGTTTTCGCCGGAAGCATCGATCGTCGGCGCTCGTGCAAACTTCGATCGCATCGAGAGGGACGGTGCTTTGCAAAGCCGTATGCATTTTTTCGAGTTCTTCGCGCTTCATCTTCCTTCTGGCAATATCGGGCTGATTGGTAACGAGGACCGTGCAAAACCCCAGCTGCTTGGCTCTCCAAACAAGTTCGACCGCTTCCTCGATCAACTGAAATTCCGAATAGGAGCGGGGAGAGCTGGCGCGAGCCCATCGCATCACAACGCGATTCAAAATGCCATCTCGATCGAGGAAAAGGGCGCTTCTGCTCATAGGGGTAAGGCATTCCATTTTCGAAAATCGTCCAAAAATCCTTGAACCGACTTGATGGTTTGGGGGTGATGGGACATCGTTTGAAAAAATTTTAAGCTCGCCGTAACGATGTGCCCTCCCGCTGTCTGGGCATCGGTAATATCGCGCGGATGCCGAATGCTGCCGACAATGATCTCCGCTTTGGCCGCCGATTGGTCGAGGAGGCGCCGCACATTCGAGATCACGGGAAGGGGATCGGTGCCAATATCTTTGAGTCTGCCCATAAAGATCGAGAGATAGCGGGCCCCCGCATTGGCCGCTAATGCGCATTGCGCCTCATTGAAAAGGCAGGTGCAATTGACGGGAATATTTTCCTTGGCGAGCTGATGGATGACCTCCAATTCGCCCCATCCGATCGGGATTTTAATGACGAGATGCTCGTAGTCGATCTTTTCGACCCACTTGTGCGCTTGGGAGAGCATCTCGCAAGGGTCGTCGGTGAATACTTCGACGCTCAAGGGAAGGGGCTGCTGATACTGGCGGCAAAGGGCGATCATTTGCTGCATGTGGGCGATCAGGTCTGCCTTGGGTTCCTTGCTCAGGATCGAAGGATTCGTCGTAATGCCGCTCAAAAGGCCGCTTTTCAATCCGCTTTCTAATTCGACGAGGTTTGCCGAGTCTAAAAAGAGTTTCATACGTCTATTCCTTGCTGTAAAATTTGGAGGGTTTTTTGATAGGTCTCCAGGGTATCGAGGCCCAGACAATAGCCATCAAGAAGATACCCAGTCAGAGGTTGTTGCTGTGCGATAAAGGGCGGGAATACATCCTTTGCAAAATCAGAAACCCCCTCTGGAATCCAGTGTAAAAACTCAGGTTCGAGAAGATAGGCGCCCGCGTTAATATAAGGGGAAACGGGGAGGAGATTCCCTTCTAGAAATTGATGGATGCGCCCCTCTTTAAACCCCACCTGTCCCGCGCCGATTCCCGAATAGGGCTGCCGGATCCGATCAAAGAGCGCTAAAGAAGCCATGGTTCCCCGCTCTTTGTGAAAAGAATAGAAATTCTCTAAAGAAAACCGGTAGAGATTATCTCCGTACACGACGAGAAAGGGGGCGTCGAAGTCGTGGGCAATCACTTTTACAGCGCCCGAAGTTCCCAATAGGTGCGGCTCCCAGCAATAGCGAATATCGACTCCCAGATGGGAACCATCGCCCAACGCGTCGGGAATGGCGTGGGGTTGATAATGGAGATTGATCCAGAGATCTCGAATTCCCGATCGAGCGAGCCACCCGATCGTCCTTTCCAGAATGGAGACCCCATCGACTTGCAATAAAGGCTTAGGCAACCCTTTTGCTACAGGAGCAATGCGGCTACTCTTTCCTGCACAAAGAAGAATTGCCTTTAACCCAACCATACGTTTACACGTTTACTAAAGTTTTCGAGCCTTCAAAATCAAAAGCAAAGGGGGTATATTTTAACCCCGCGGCTTGCAGAACTTCATGCAACTGGCGCCTTTTGCCTCTCTCACAGCAAAAGACAAAAAACCCGCTGCCTCCCGCCCCCATGATCTTCCCTCCAATAGCGCCGTGGCGCATGGCTAACTCGTACCATTCATCAATCTGAGGGGATGACATGTGAGGAGTAAGCGTCCTCTTTTCCATCCAATGAGCGTGAAAGAGTTCGCCGAGTTGATCGACATCCCCTTTAAAAAGAGCTTCTTGCACTTGATAGCCGATCTGTTTGATCCGGTGCATCGAAGCGACAGTCGCGGCTTGTGTCGCAATGGCCTTTTGTTGCTCGTGCAAAATATCGTTGGCGCTCCTCTCTTTTTGGGTATAGAAGAGGAGGAGGCGATGTTCCAATTCTTCGATAATGGCGGGGTCGAGGGTGAGCTTTCTCACTTCGACAGCCCCCGAAGAAGCGATATTGAGCGCTACAATTCCCCCGTAGGCAGCGGCGTAGGGGTCTTGCTTGCCCACCGGCTTCCCGATCCGCTCCATTTCGATTTTACACGCCTCTTCGGCGAGTTCTTGCGTCGTGATTTCAGAGCGAAGCAGAGCGTGCAAAGCATGCAATAAACCGACTGTGTAAGCGCCTGAAGAGCCAAGACCGGTGCCGGGGGAGATATCGGCAAGAGAGCTGATCTCGAGGGGACGGCAGATGTTCATGTGCAGAAGAGCTTCCCTGACAATTTCATGTTGGATCGAGGCAATATCGGCAACTTTGACAATTTCCACTTTGGAATAGTTAATTTTTATCCGATCCACCATAGCGGGCTCATTGATGCACACATGCATATAGAGCTTGAGTCCCGCGGTGATTAAAAATCCGCCATGCTCGCGGTAATAAGAGGGAAGATCAGTCCCCCCTCCTCCCAACGGAATCCGAAAAGGGGTCCGATTTACAAGCATGGGACCCGCCTTTCCGATTGGGTATAGGGGCGAAGCATAAAATCATCTCTAAAAAAAAGTGCGATGCTTTTTCGGGTATCTTTAGGAGCCGATTTTGCCTTGGCCACTTTCTGGAAGGCGAAATACGACTCTTCAAACCGCCTCGTCCGATAGGCGACTCGCCCAAGAAGGAGGTAGATTCCCCATTCTTGGATCCAAGGTTCCGGGAAGCAGACATATTCAGAGGCGCGGATAGCCAGCGCTTTCTGGATCAAGTGGTACGCCTTCTCGGCCGATCCTTCATGCAAATAATAGAGAGCGAGGTAATACAAGGGTTCGATCCGATCGGGTTGGAAAGAATGCGCTTTCCAAAAAGATGCGAGAAAAGGACCACAGGCATGTTCTTGTTCCAAACGGGCAACCCAATAAAGAGAATAGAAAGTCTCATCGGCTAATCCTTCCACCTGAGCCCTTTTTTTATACGCTTCCAAAGCGAGAGCAGGTTGACCGCCAAATCGGTAAGTTTGCGCTAAATTGAAGAGGTAGTGCTCATTATGAGGGTCCTTCTCCAATGCCCGAATCAAGACTGTTATATCGCGTTGGACCTTGTTGGAATCTTTGTTCCGCTCTCCATCTTGATGATAGAGATTGGTCACCCCTGCAAGTCTTTCCCCAGAGGCCGATCCTCCAAAAAAAATCCTTTCGTGCAAAACCCATTTCCAAAGCCATACGTCTCGATTGATCAGAAGGAGATTGCAAATGTTCGCATGTCCCGGAGCGTGGGGATTTTCCTGATAAACAAAATAGAAATCCTTTTGTAAAGAGGGGAGTGTAAAACCGGGCTTTACGCTCAGTTCATCATCGGCATCGATGAGGAGGAGATAATCACTTTTCCCAAGGGCTAAGATGCGCGCCTGATTGCGGTTCGTCGAAAAATCGACCCACGGCCTTTCATGAAGCTCTCCCGGAATCTCTTTCAGGTAATCTCGGATGATCTCTTGCGTCCCATCCGTCGATCCCGTGTCGACAATTACCCAACTATCGATCCACGGAAGAACGCTCGCCAGGCACCGCCGAATGACGGGCGCCTCATTCTTGACAATCATATTCAAACAGATCGTTTTATCCCTTTTCATACTCTGCTACAAAATCCCATGTCGCTTACAGATTTTCACAAGTTCCCGGATCTGATTTTTCGTCAGCCATTTATGCCGCATAAACTGGTCGCGCAAAGAATCAATAAACTTCTGATTCCAGGGCGGGATTTCGTGATACCGCTTGTAAATTTTATCAAACAAATACCGCAAATCCATTACACCTTACGAAACCCACGCACTTATAGGTTATTGCAGGTTTCCAATCCGGATCTTATGGTGTCGTGGATTTAATGAAAATATTTTTTTAAATGTGTAACGGTTACATCTATCAGCTCAACGCCTGTCGAGGGATTCGAGATCCCAAGCGCTTGATCTCTTCGACGCCTCCGCGCAGGTAAATCTTTCGAACCAATCGCAATGCTTGCGAGGAAATCCCCGCATATTTACACGTTTTGCGCACAGATATGTGCAACCCTTGAAAATAGAGGGCGTGTAAAAGTCGGCGCACTAAAGGATGAGGATGGGTGAACCGTTGAACTTGCAACTTCTCCATATCGGATCGCTTCACATGAAAATTCAACGGTTCAACCCAAAATTGAAGGAACCGTTTGAAAGAAAGAAAAAGCACGTTTAATAGGGGAGTCAACACTCCATCATTCATCTGTTTCATAAGAATACCTTTTTGCTTGTTGCGGAGCCCCTTCTTTGAAAAGAGGGGGCTCATTCTCCATAAAAAAGAGAACCTCTTCGTCTTTTCCCATATCCCCCCAATCGTCGAACCATGACGCTGGATCGATGACCAGGCAACCGGGAAGCAGGAATCCAATCAAAATAACGAACAGTTTAAGTCTCATCGACTTCCTTAATCGATACTTGAAGTAAATCAACCGCTTGTTTGACTTGCCATCCTGCGAATCGAAATGCTGCATCGCAAAGAGCAATGAAGGAGCGCTCCTTAGCCTCATCGAAATCAATCACGCGGAGTTCATGGATCTCTTTTCCCTGCAAATCTTGCGTCAGGTTTTGAAATGAGGCTACGATTTGAATGCCTGAAAATTTCAAGGCACTATCGACGACAGCAGCTAAAGCGCGATCTAATGTTTCATCGAGTTGAATACATTTTTTTTTCATAGGTTTTTTCCTTTTGTTTGCGTTCTAATAAACTTCATAACTTGTCCCATTGAAGATCAACTCTATCGACTGGTAATCTGTACTCATCGTATAGGTCGTAAGGCTATCGATTGTGACTGTGCCGCCTAGCGTCGTCACGAGAATATGGTTCGTTGCGGCCCACCCGGTTCGATCCTTGACGACCCAGATCCTTCCCGACGTCGGAGCATTGGGGAAGTCGAGGGTTACGCTTCCCCCGCTTGGATCGCAAGATAAGTAATAGTCGGTCGCGGCCACCGTGTAGGTACCTGCGGAAACAGCCGTATAATTGACCACTTGAGACGCGGTGTCGGCGCTGATCGTAATCATGCCAGAACCGTTCGTGATGGAGATATTGGAACCCGGGGACAAGGTATTGAGTGAATATCCGGTTCCGTTGCCAATCAACAAGCTCCCGTTGGGTGCTGTGCTGCCATTGAGCCCCGTGCCGCCCCATGAAACACCGACAACCGATCCTTCCCAGATTCCTGCTGTGACAATCCCTGAACTATTGACCTGGAATTGATTCGATGTCCCGACGTTGAAGAGGGACGGAGCAGAACTTGAACCAAACGAGACATTGCCCTTAACAATCAGGCCACTGGTTGGAGGAGTCGTCGCTGTGTAGCCTACCGCTGCATTGTCGGCATAAAGGGCTATGGAATGCGTAGCTGTAATGTTTGGAGTATTGAAAAAAGCTCCGTATGCATTGGTGACGGTCAAAGCAGCTGTCCCCCACTCATTGTCGGAAAAGATGCCGATTGCATTTGTGATAGACCCGTTTCCAGCAACAAGATTTGGCGTTGCCCGCACGCCTGAAAAATTCGTGACGGTTTCAGTTAAAACAGGCACTGAGAAATTGCTATCAATACGTATGCCGCCACAATTCGGGGCTGCGCCGGAAACAAGGGTATCGTTTGTAGAAATCGAATACGTGCCAGTGGAGGCATTTGTCGACCCAGATGTCCCTGCCGTCTGAATAGTGTATAAAGCCGCTGAGCTAGCGACATAGAGTTGAGTTGAAGTTGCGGAGGATGCCCCTATTCCAACGGCTCCGCTTACAATCAAACCATTTGTAGGGGCTACGTCGGCTCCTGCATAGCTTCCAATCGCCATGGCCCCGTTAACATCGAGTTCATTTTTAGGTGCCGAGGTGCCAATTCCCACTACACCAGGGCAAATGATCCCTCCGGTGGGAGGAGTCGTCGATTGGTAAGATCCAATGGATATACCGCCTGTTGCGGGGAAAGCGACAGACAAAGCGCCCGTTTGAGCAGATCCGCTGGTTCCACTGACTAACACCTGATTAGCCGTTCCCTGCAGGCTCGTCACGGCGATCGAAGTGGGGTTGCTCCATGTCATTGCCGATGCTCCGCCCCCCTGAGAGGTGAGCAGATAGCCCGCGGTGCCAGAGGTTATAGGCAAATTGAAGTTGTAAGTTCCAGCGGCGGATTGCGGCAAAATCGAAATGACTCCACTGGTAGCCCCGTTGAGCTGGAATTCAGGAGCCGAAGCAACTCCTAAACTCGTTACTTGGAATTGATTCGCACTTCCGACATTGAATTGCGACGTCGCCGTCGAGGATCCAATCGACGTGTTTCCACTGACGATCAGGCCATTGGTTGGGGCTGTGTTCACCCCTGCATAGGTCCCGACTGCGACAGAGCCTGCTACATCGAGTTCATTTTGAGGAGAAGAAGTACCAATCCCCACAGCTCCTGAAGCCAAAATTCCCCCCGTAGGAGGAAGGGTTGACTGATAAGAACCTAAGGAGATCCCATTTGCCAACGAAAGGACAACCGCGTTGATCGGGGAGCTGACGACGATCTGGTTCGCCGTCCCTGCAATTGAAGAGACCATTCCAGAAGTATTGCCGGCCGAGATCGTAATCGAACCGGGACCATTGACAATGGACACGCCAGGCCCCGCTGTTAAGGTGGCCAGTACAGGGGCACTGTCTGCGTAGCCAATTAAAAGTTGCCCATTGGTCGGAGCCGAGGTCCAAGACAGGGAAGAAGAAGACCCTCCGCCAATGGGCAAGCCATAGAGCGTTTGAATGCCTAATTTAGCGGTTAAATTAGAGGGAGTCAGAACGACAGAGGTACTCGTCCCACTAATTGCCTCCGCATCTGTGGAAAGCGTGACAACCCCTTTATTCGCCGTCGTACTATCGGCAACAGTAACGGTCAACGTATTGACCGCCTCATTGCCCGAGGTCGCAACCGATTGGCCCGTATTCCCTATGATAAAAATGGTGCCAGCGCCATCTGGACCGACAGCAATTCCATCATTTCCGGTAACGAAATGCACGGAACCAGAAGAGCTACTCGCACTCTCAAAGGGTGTCAGACTTCCTATGTTTGGCATACCCTTTTATATAGTTACACAGATCATAAACTTCAAATATTTTCTGTAACCAAATAAGTCTGTGTAACGGTTACAAGTATTTCTTCCGGGCGACAGAAAGGAGTCCGGAAAGAAAGCTCTCAAGAGATCTTAACAGATCTCTAAGGATCTACTTCCTTGATTTATCCTATAAGAGTTCTACAATGTATAACGGTGTTTACCGCATCACATAACGGTAAAAAGGGGAATCTTCTGCACGATGTAACGTTGAAAGGAACACGATATAACGTCAATGAAAGTGGGGATTAAGAGAAAAGACATGTTTCCACTGCCCCTGAGACCCGCTGACTCGCTCATGCTGCGCAACCAGGCCTAAATTTTTAACGGCTTGAATCGCCGTCCCCATCCGCGCTTGGATGAGCTTTTTTCTCCCCTCCTTCACATATTGATCGAGTTTCAGGATGAAGGGAAGCTTATCCTCATTGATTTCAGCGACTTTTCGCTTCGCGCTGATTTCTCGAAGCATCCAATCGCGTAAAGCGATCACGCTTTCGGTGACATGGCGATGCCCGCCTGCAGCGATCAGCGTTCTGCGGTTGATGTCGATGGGATATTCGACATATTTTGAATGAATTTGATCCGTGAGAATGGGGTTAAAAGCAACGATGAGCTCGCCTTTTTTTTCACGAACTTTGGATTTTCCCTCATCGATCTGCCTGCTTTGCTCTTCGGTAAGCCCTGCGAAAAAATTGAGAATTTTAAAAAGACTCTGAAAATCTTCGATTCGATCTATTTTAAATTCCCGTTTTTTAGAATCGTAGTATTTCCTCTCATAGATAATGAGGAACTTCTTTTGTTCGGTGTCGTGAAGAACAGATTTTACGAATTTGATATCGGCCCCCGAGTAGCGATCCGCATTGAGATAGGCTTTATAAAGCTCTGCATAGGAAATCCGAAGAATTGCAGAGCGCCCTTGTTGTCCTTTCCCTCCAAAGGGGACGATTTGAGCGGGGAGATTGCCGCTATAAAATGTTTGCGAGGATTCATCGCGGGTTTCACTTTTTAGAAAAAGCAAATGCATCAGGGCATGGATGAGTTTATCTTGAGGCGGTGTCAGGCGAATCCCTTCAGACCGAATCGCGACTCCGGTGTAACGAAGGATTTTCTCCTGGGTTTCTTGGGTAATTGACGCTGTATCGCCAGAAATTGTGTACTTGAGCTTTTGATCGATAAAGTGGCCCGATTGACGATATCGCTTGGAACGCAAGGGCGCCTGAAGCAATTTTAAAAGCGTTTCTCGGTTATCCTCTACGAATTTGTGAAGGATCTCTTCACCTTGTCTTCCCTCTTCCATCCAACGCCTAAATCGCGCAATTTTGCGCTCAGAAAATATCATGGAATGTCCTTTTTACTCTGTTTTCGATTTTACAGCGATTCCCATCAAACCCGAAGATCTCTTCCCCTCCTGTCGGAAGATGGCGGGCTTTCAAGATTTTGGCATAAAGCATATCTTGAGGCTGTTCTCTAGAAAAGCGGCGGTTCCAAAGGCCAATGATGAGAGAAGCGACACGCTCAATGTCACCCGCCTCACCGATGGCCTGCGCCAACAATTCCTCTTCGCTCTGGACTGTGCGATTAAATTGAGCTGCGATCAAGATGGGAAGTCCCGTTTCTAAGGCGCAGTCTTTGAGTAAAAAGCAAATATGCTTAAGTTCTTCTTGGCGGCTCATTCCCTTAAAAGCCTCCTTAAGCCGAAGCATTTGCATATAATCGATGCAGATCGCTGTCGGGCGGTCTTTTTTCGCCAAAAAGCGAATAGCGCCTACGAGTTCTTCTGCAAAATAGCGGCAATAGGCGAGATTGAGACGACGCGATGCGATATAGCGAGAGAAAAAGAGACTTTTTTTCTCTAAAAACAGCTCTCTTTTTTCTGGATAAATGGACTCCAGCGATCCGGCGCGAAAGTAATCTAAAATAGCGGCCCGATTATTATCAGAAAAAGGCTCATTGATAAATTGATTTAGAGAAAGGCAAAAAAGAGGGCCTAATGATTCTTCATAAGAAAAGAAATAAACACGCGAATTCTCATTCGAACTGAGGATACCGGATAGCGCATTGATCAAAAAGCTCGTTTTGCCATGCCCCGTAGGGGCGGCGACAACGCTAATTTCTCCCCCTTCGAGATTCAACGGGGTATTGTGAATCACATAGCCCGTACGGATTCCGGGGGAGACATTTTTGATCTCTTCGGAAATTCTCTCCTCAGAAAGAGACTCGAGCAATTCTTCATAATGGGAAGATTGAACCGTTTCCAACACCACTTTTGCTTTTTCTTGCCTGGTAATCGTTTGCTCGATTTTTGCGATCTCATCTACGAGCTTTTCTTGTTTATCTGGTTGGGTGTGAACGATTAACTGCTTTTTCATCTTCAATTGTGCCAAATAGTCGAGTTTATGCGACTGGACATAGTCTTCGAATGTCGGCTCTTCAATTGGCAATTCGTAAAGCGGCAAGTTGGCATCGCGACAAGCCTGCCTCAATCTGGTTTCAGAAAACTGGGGGAATACATATCCAATCCCTATGAAGTAACCGCCATATTCTTTCCACAAGTTTTTTGCTTCTACAACAGGGATCGAGGGATCGCTCGGCATAAATAGACAATGGTGCATGAAATTCTCCTGGAGAAGACCGGAGTGTAACGAGAAGGTCAAATATTTTTAACTATCTTGTTGAAAAAAGAGGAAAAGGGGCCAGCCCTCTTTCTCTATCTCTAATATATATATAATATCTCTATATATAGGCCCCTTGGAAAATGCGACAAATTATGAATGAAAATGCGACAAATTATGAATGAAAACGCGACAAATTATGAATGAAAACGCGACAAATTATGAATGCTATCTATGGATTTGCGACAAATTGTGAATGGATCCAGTTTTTTTGCGACAAATTATGAATGCTATCTATGAGGAATGCGACAAATGATGAGGGGATTTCTGCGGCAAATTGTGAATGGTCCCTATGGAGAGTGCGACAAATGATGAATGGTCGCTATAAAGGTTGCGACAAATTGTGAATGGTTCCTGTGGGGCGTGCGACAAATGATGAATGCTCTCTATGAGGAATGCGACAAATGATGAGGGAATTTCTGCGACAAATTATGAATGGTCCCTATGGGGATTGCGACAAATGACGAATGCTCTCTATGGGAAATGCGACAAATCATGAAGGAAAATGCGACAAATGATGAATGGTCCCTATGAGGATTGCGACAAATCATGAATGCTCTCTATGGGAAATGCGACAAATCATGAAGGAAAATGCGACAAATGATGAATGGTCCCTATGAGGATTGCGACAAATCATGAATGCCAATAAAAATGTCCCTGGAAAAATATTGCTGGAAAAGAAGTGGCTCTCTAGTATTCCGAATAGAAATCTAGGGAGAGGGGGCTTTGGCGGACTTTGGACAAGATCCTGACAAAGAGGCTACGCAGATTAGTCTACATTCCATGCGAAACCTATTGGGAAGCGAGCAACAGCGCTCCCAGTTTAGCGAGATCAAGGTAAGGGAATTTGCTGAGACGTATGGGATTAATCTCGAACGAGAGATTTCCCGCTACGGCATTGACCTCACAGACACGCAGCAACGGATGGTAGAGGCGATTCTCCATGGCTTTAGCAAAACGCGATACAAAGGAAATTTAGATCCGATTGATAAACCTTCCCACGCGAAGGAAAAGTATCCCAGTGGAGGAGTTCCGAATGCCTATAATAACCTGTCGCAGTTGCCTCGTTTGCGCGTGTCCCAGGCCGAAATTCTCCGATGGGCTGGCGTCGATCAAAAAAGCGTAGGAGAAATCCAGCTCGCCATCAAGGCATTGAAACACCTCGGAACGACCCAGTATTGTTTTTATTATACGCGCCTCGCCATTGACGAAGGGGGACTTCCTAAGAAAGACCGAGATGGGGGGTTTCAAAAAGAAGAGGTCATCGCTGTAGACACATTGTTCACAGTCAAAGAGGTGCGCAGCAAAAAAACCGGACTTCTCGATTATTACGAGATCATTCCGACCTCTATTTTCCTCGATCAGCGCGAGAGTTATTTCATGCTGATCCCTTTCAATTGGCGCGAGGAAGTGAGAAAATTGATCGGGCAGAGGAAAGCTTCTTCTTATACTTTTCGTTTCTTATTGTTTTTGCGCTATCAATTCGAGTTACAACGAAGATCGGAAAAAGGAAAAAGAGAATTTGTTTTTAAATGTACACCTGAAGACATGGCGATTCGCCTAAAGATGCCAGAATCGGTTTACAAAAGGAAAAAAGAACGGGCGAGCCAAATTCTTGAGGAAACCTATAGAGTAGCCAAACAATTAGGGTATTTGAGGAACTATGAACGAACTCCCGGGTTTGATTTGCTCTATTTCAACGAGGAGAAATATTCGCTTCCCAAATACGAGGAGAAGCTTCCTCCTCTCATCAAAGAAGAGGAGAATAATACTCCAGAAAGACAGCAAGCGAAACTATTGATCGATCTCATGATTCAGGAGAGAAGGAAACTCCTGCCCAAATATAATCCCGTGAGTGGGGGGCATGTGCGCGATCAATCGCTGACACACCTGACCGAGCTTTTGAAGCTTTATTCTTTTGAAGAAATTGGACACGTCATCGCTTGGGGATTGAATAAACCCTACTGGTGCAATCGCATTGGGACCCCCTCACTGCTTCGCAAATATTTCCACGAAGCACTAGCGGAAATGCGCGCCTTTGAAAAGAAAGATAGAGGAGGGGAGAAACAACAACAGATTGCGGCACATCGAGAACTCGCCATTGCGATAGCGAGCAAGTTGCAAAACGTCGATCTTCCACATCCCTTGACGTTTGAGGTTCTCAGTCAGTATGTTGAAATCTCCTTGCTCGACTCTCCTCATACCCCTCCTGTCTGTATCGCCTATACCGAAAAAGGATTCCGCGAGCAAATCGAGAATGCGTTGCGCAAAGCTTCTGTACCCTTTCCTCTTCTGTAAAATTGTAACAGTTACATCGTAATTTAATTGACGAGACAAAGGGGCTCGGCGTATTCTGGACTTTCAGTCAAGTGGGGGAGATGGGTGCGTCGATTTGTCTTTTGTTCGTTTAAGGGTGGTACAGCCAAAACATCAACGGCTCTCCATGTAGCGGCTTGTCTGGCAAAATACCACAGAAAAAAAGTTCTTCTCGTTGACTTTGATAGTCAAGCTAACCTTTCGATTGGGTTGGGCGTAGGCCCTGATAATCTCAATACGATGGTTCCTGTGCTCCAGGGGCAAAAGCACGTGCTCGACGTGATTGTCCCTACCTCCTTACCCGGTCTCGATCTCATTCCCGCCAATATTTATCTCGATGGGATTGAAGCCACGGCGCCTCTTGTTACCGATCTCTACGCGCATGAGCGGCTTCGCAAAGCCCTCGCGGGGCTCTCCTATGATTTTTGCTTTATCGACACGCCGCCTTCGCTGGGATGGTTGACGCAAGCCGCCTTTTTTGCCTCCGAACACAGTATGATTTGCGCTGTTCCAGAACCCTATTCCATCTTAGCTTTGAATCGACTCCATGGATATCATGAATCGCTACAAGATCATCACTCTTTGAGCTGTATCGGCGTTGTGATGAGTTTTTGGGATCCGAAAGGAATCACCAATCGCTCTTTTCTGCAAGCGATTGAAATGTCGTTTCCCGGCCTCCTTTTTCAAGCTAAAGTAAGGCGCGATATCGCAGTGAGTCGAGCTGTCTTTCAAGGAAAACCCGTTATTGAAACAGATGAAGCCTCACGCGCATCATCTGATTACAAAGAACTCGCACAAGAGTTTCTGGCTCGGACCGAAGCCCTTGTCCCTGCTGGAGGTATGAAGTCCCATGTCTGATGCGAATCAAAATGCTGCAAAACTCTTTCAACGCGGCCATGAAACCGTGAATCAGAGCCCCCTTCCCATTCGCTCTTCCCTCAATGCGTTCCAGTCGATCTTTGAAGTTCAAGATTTGAATGAACGGGAGCAGACGGCCATTGAGCGAATTCTCATCGATGGATTTCAAGCCGGTGTGGTCGGGGAGGAGTCGGTTCAGGTCGACATCGATGAAGTGAAGCGGATCACCAAAGAGCTCAAAGCGATTAAACGACAAGAGCTTGTTCTCATTGGCGAGCGGATTTCTCGGGCTAAGGCCGTTTTTCGCAAGTATAAAGATCGAAGTTTTCGCGATTGGCTTGCTTTGACATTTGGCACCTATAAAACGGGTTACAATTATCTCGCTTTTTACGATCTTTATTCGATCATCCCCGATGATTTGAAGAATCGATTTAAAGCGATGCCGGCCAAAGCGGCCTATATTCTCGCCTCCAAAAAAGCCCCTCTCGATCGGAAGATTGGGATTGTGAAAGACCATGCGCAAGAAACCGCGCAGAACCTCATTACGCTCATTCGCTCTATTTCCGAGGAAATGGAAGCCCCTCCTAAACCTCGGTTGCGCGATCCGGCAAAACGGCGCATTCTCGATATGCTCCAGAAGACGCTTTTTGATCTCGCGCAGAGAAAAGGGCAGTTTGAAGGGTGGGAAAAGGAGCGCATTCGGCACATGGCCCAAGCTTTAGCGCAAATTGCCGATTAAAATCTAAAACTTATAAGTAGCCCGTAAGTATCCTCCGATGAGACTTAAATCACCCCCTGGATTTTGCGTCACAAATGTGCTAAATCCTTCCATCCTCATTTGATGCGACCAAATTTGCAACTCTACGCCGAGGCTGAGGTCGATACTTCCTTTTGTGAAGACTCCTCCTATTCGAATGGTACCCACAGAAAAGACTCGCTGCTTAGACTCGATCACATCGATTCGAGAAGCGGGGGGAGCATTCAAAATGTCGCGGTAGCTCGTTTTGAGGTTGTACCATCCGTATAGGATGGCCCATTCGCCCTTCATTTCGAGAGCAGCCCAATCTTTCATGTGCCAAATTCCGCTAAGGCTGATAGAAGGACCCACGCTCTTTAGATCGCTTGTAGCAATAACCGTTTGCGGCGTATTGACCTGTGTGAAATCGAGCTGGAATTCTCCATAATGCACATCGATCCTTTGATCGATGAAGCCCCCTTTCAGTCCGAAAGCTGGAACCATGGTTACAGAATCGAGCGGCTGTAAGGAGAGGCGGAAATCTGCATCTACGACATTCATTCTCATGCGCCATTTTCCATCGACGCTCACTGTTTGCGAGTTGCCGTTGGCTCCATATACGGGAAGCACAACAGTTGCCAAAATTCCAAAGTTAGGATCTGAAACGCTTGTAGCCTCAGGTGTCCATTGTCCCCAGAACCAGGAAGCATCAACTCCGATCGAGTCTTTTTCTACCGCTCCTGCAAGACGCCAGCAAGGTTCCCACGAGAATGCTTGATCGAGGTAGGAGACATTTGGTTGGTAGCTAGGAGTTTGAGGAATGAACTGTCCATATTCAAGAGATTCCTCGATGGCTTTGATCGCCAATAATTCGATGGAAGCGGAGCCTTTCCATCGATCGCATTTCGAGGATGGTTGATCATCGAAAATAGGCGCTACTCGTTGTGGAACAACTGGTGGTTCTGGAGCAGGCAATTCCTCGGGAACGCAGTCGCATTCCTCGAGTTCGGAATCGAGGGACTCTTGTTGCGGTTGTGGGATCGCAAGTTCCTGCTCCTCGCACTCTTCGCAATGTTCTTCCTCCTCTTCAGAGTTGGACTCACACTCTTCATCGCACGACTCTACCGGCTGCAGTTGTGGGACTGCAGGAGGGGAGTCGTCTTCGAAAGTGCAAGGATACTCTTCGCTTTCCTCAGGGCCATCCCTTGGTTGAGGAATGGTGGCCGGTGGTTCTGGCGCTGGTAATTCCTCGGGAACGCAGTCGCACTCCTCGAGTTCAGAATGGAGGGACATTGGTTGCGATTGTGGGATCGCAAGTTCCTGCTCCTCGCACTCTTCGCAATATTCTTCCTCCTCTTCAGAGTTGGACTCACACTCTTCATCGCACGGCTCTACCGGCTGCAGTTGTGGGACTGCAGGAGGGGAGTCGTCTTCGAAAGTGCAAGGATACTCTTCGCTTTCCTCAGGGCCATCCCTTGGTTGAGGAATGGTGGCCGGTGGTTCTGGCGCTGGTAATTCCTCGGGAACGCAGTCGCACTCCTCGAGTTCAGAATGGAGGGACATTGGTTGCGATTGTGGGATCGCAAGTTCCTGCTCCTCGCACTCTTCGCAATATTCTTCCTCCTCTTCAGAGTTGGACTCACACTCTTCATCGCACGGCTCTACCGGCTGCAGTTGTGGGACTGCAGGAGGGGAGTCGTCTTCGAAAGTGCAAGGATACTCTTCGCTTTCCTCAGGGCCATCCCTTGGTTGAGAAATGATGACCGGTGGTTCTGGGGTTGGCAGTTCCTCAGGAATGCAGTCGCACTCCTCGAGTTCTGGATCCCGTAGCACTGGGGCAACCGGTGGTTTTGGAGCAGGCAGTTCCTCTGGAACGCAGTCGCACTCCTCGGGTTCGGAATCAAGGGACATTGGCTGCGGTTGTGGGATCGCAACTTCCTGCTCCTCATCCTCTTCGCAATATTCTTCCTCCTCTTCAGAGATGGACCCACGCTCTTCGTCGCGCGACTCCACCGGCTGCAGTTGTGGGACTGCAGGAGTGGAGTTGTCTTCGAAAGTGCATGGACATTCTTCGCTTTCCTCAGGACCATCCCTCGGTTGAGGAATGATGACCGATGGTTTTGGAGCAGGCAGTTCCTCAGGAACGCAGTCACATTCCTCGGGTTCAGAATCGAGGGACATTGGTTGCGATTGTGGGATCGCAACTTCTTGCTCCTCATCCTCTTTGCAATATTCTTCCTCCTCTTCAGAGATGGACCCACGCTCTTCATCGCACGACTCTACCGGCTGCAGCTGTGGGACTGCAGGAGGGGAGTCGTCTTCGAAAGTGCAAGGACACTCTTCGCTTTCCTCAGGGCCATCCCTCGGTTGAGGAATGATGGCCGGTGGTTCTGGAGCGGGTAACTCCTCAGGAATGCAGTCGCACTCCTCGGGTTCGGAATCGAGGGGCTTTGGTTGCGATTGTGGGATCGCAACTTCCTGCTCCTCGCACTCTTCGCAATATTCTTCCTCCTCTTCAGAGATGGACTCACACTCTTCATCGCACGATTCTACCGGCTGCAGTTGTGGGACTGCAGGGGAGGAGTCGTCTTCGAAAGTGCAGGGACACTCTTCGCTTTCCTCAGGGCCATCCCTCGGTTGAGGAATGATGACCGATGGTTTTGGAGCAGGCAGTTCCTCAGGAACGCAGTCACATTCCTCGAGTTCAGAATCGAGGGACATTGGTTGCGATTGTGGGATCGCAACTTCTTGCTCCTCATCCTCTTTGCAATATTCTTCCTCCTCTTCAGAGATGGACCCACGCTCTTCATCGCACGACTCTACCGGCTGCAGTTGTGGGACTGCAGGAGGGGAGTCGTCTTCGAAAGTGCAGGGACACTCTTCGCTTTCCTCAGGGCCATCCCTCGGTTGAGGAATGATGGCCAGTGGTTCCGGAGCGGGTAACTCCTCAGGAACGCAGTCGCACTCCTCGAGTTCAGAATCAAGGGACATTGGTTGCGATTGTGGGATCGCAACTTCCTGCTCCTCGCACTCTTCGCAATATTCTTCCTCCTCTTCAGAGTTGGGCTCACACTCTTCATCGCACGACTCTACCGGCTGCAGTTGTGGGGCTGCAGGAGGGGAGTCGTCTTCGAAAGTGCAGGGACACTCTTCGCTTTCCTCAGGGCCATCCCTCGGTTGAGGAATGATGGCCAGTGGTTCCGGAGCGGGTAACTCCTCAGGAACGCAGTCGCACTCCTCGAGTTCAGAATCA
>Ga0364914_10138_pt1 | contig 30869 bp, 33 predicted proteins | sample ExccelJu500001D3_3_FD_206954 | JGI IMG/M metagenome (GOLD analysis project Ga0364914, IMG submission 206954) | Enriched cells from Trout Bog Lake Hypolimnion, Wisconsin, USA - BchlTB.June25.5000.01.D3 | ecosystem: Environmental > Aquatic > Freshwater > Lake > Hypolimnion/Profundal zone | place... | reverse complement strand
TTTAGGGGATATCTATTGGCCCAAAGAACGACGTTATCTGGATGAAGCTTATCGCACCATTCCTTTCCCATTCCAAAAAATAAAAATCCCAAAATTTCATATTCAAAAACAGATGAATTATTCTCAACTATTAGCTTACTTAGAGACTTGGTCAGCCGTAAAAGAATATGAACGTCGAGAGCAAAAAAATCCGATAAATTTAATAACCGATGAATTAAAAGCGGCTTTTGGTGATATCAATGAAGCTCGCCTAATGATTTGGCCTTTGTGTTTACTTGTTGGCCGAGTAAAATATTAAGCTATATAACTTATATTTTGATAACAATTGACTTTGTCAGGCAATCTTATTAGCATTGATTTCCTTGGAAGTTTACTAAATAGTGAGGTTATTGAGATGCACGTTCTTACTGAAAGGCAAGTAAATCAAGTATCTGGTGGTATTAATTTATATACCTTTGAACAATGGGAAGCATTGCATAATGATATTGTACATGAGGCTCGTGTAGGCGGGGCTATTTGTGCAATAGGAGCAGCAGCTTTTACTGGCTTTGCATTAACACCACTTCCTCTTTCTACTCCTTTTATAGTAGGAGTAGCAATAGGCTTTGCTGGGATGGCATATTGGGCTGGATATGAATATAACTACGATAATTATAGCTAGGGAAATTTAAATTACCCTGCTTGCGCTTAATCTGTTACTAAATAGTGTATATAAGCAAGTAACTTATTGGCGCTACGCAGGGCAAGTAGAAGGGATAGTTAAGTTACACCATTTGCAATTTTTACTGCTTTTCTTGATGCAATCCACATATAACCAAGTGCGGCAAGAAAGAGACCGGCTGGGATCACTGTCAAGCCTTGGGTATATGCGGTTACATCATAAAACGGTATGCCATTCGTCATTTGCCCATCCCAGGTGAGCGAAATTACTTTTCCAATTAAACTATGAAAAAAATAACCAAAAATCATAATAATCATATTAGCAGAGGCAGTAGTTAAACTCACTAAATGTTCACTAACGTAGGTGCTGGCTTTATAAAACACACCGATAACGACAAACATTGTGGCAAGGATGTTGACTGGAAGTTTACCGGTAAGTAATAAAACAAATGAACCACCCATCACGATTGCACTAAGGATCAGGATCCCAAAATAGGATTTCGTTTTTGCGGCCAACCAGCTTAAAACGGGTGCGCCAAAGCACATGCCAAAAAAGATGAGGGAAGGTAGTGACGCGGATAAAGGATCGCTAAGGTTATAAGCTGTCTTCAAATATTCTTTACCCCAGACATCAGCAAAACCTTCAAGGGGCCCAACCATAAAACCAGCTAAAATGCAGATCATCATTAGCTTAGAATTGCTGAATACTTCTTTAACACTTTTCATCCAGCCTTGTTCACTGACTTCTTTCGTTTGCTTGGGGAGAATGATAAACATAGCGAATGCTAATAGCACCCCAATGAGAATAATAATCTTTAAAACAGGTTGAACACCACTCGTATTGATAACATAATTCACAGGTGCGCCACCGTAAATAGCACCAATGAGGCCAATAGTTACTGAGAAGCCAAGGATAACGGTAAATTTATCTTCGGGAAATGAGATCCGAATAATTTTAAATACCCCTAAGATTGCAGCAGAAGATCCCATTCCAATTAGTAAACGACCAATGCCTGGATAGATCCAATTTTCTGCATACAAGAGTGGTAATAGACCAACGACCGTTAATAATATACAAAGTGGAAGAACCCGTTTTGGGCCATATTTATCAAGTAAAATGCCGATAGGAATATGCATAGCAGCATATCCAATATAATACAATCCTGAAAATTGCCCAAAGGTTGAAGCATGGATATGAAAACGCTCTAGTATATCCGACATCATAATATTAGGCAGAACTCGAAGAATATATTGATAAGCATAAAAGAAGGAGGCTAAAGCCCACATTAACCAAATTGTCATTGCGCTTTTTTGTTGCTGCATAAAAAATAGATCCTTAAATCTATGGGTTAAGTTTTTTTTCAGAATTGGGTTAAGTTTACTGGTTACTAGCAGCAGGCGCTGCACAGCAGATAGGGTAGACTAAAACAATAAAACGTGTTTTTATTCATAGGGCACAACCTTAGCAAGTGTTTTCAATTTATTCAAGCATACTTATTTTTGTTTGAAAAATAAATAAATCCCATGATTGGGACGATAAGTGACTAAGATAAATCGATGAGTTAGATATTCAAGGAGTTCTACAATGATACCAGCTCGTGGATATGCAACTGATGGCCCTAGCAGTTTACTAAAACCCTTTCATTTTAAACGTGAGGATGTAGGCGAAAACCGCCAATAATGCCAATGAATCAATATAGCTTGCGTGGTTAGCAACATAAATGATGGGTCTTTTACTGGGTATTTTTTCCTGATTAACAACCCGCACCTCACAAGCAATAAGCGTTAAAAATAACTTTGCCCATCCTTTACAGAAAACTGACGCCATCCGATAAGGTAATATGAATACCCCTAAGCCAACGGTGATCATGGTAATAATAATTAGCAATGCAACATAAATATGGTAGAGAAGCCTAAAGGGAAATAAAATCGCTTGTCCTAACTTTAAGCAAATGCCTTTGGCGAACAATTTCGTCATTTGCCAAAACACTGGTATTTGATATTGAGTTAGTTTTTTATGTTGATACATTTTTTTACAAGCAGATCGCTGTAATTTTCCACTCGACGTTTTCAAAACAGCTTTAGGTGGCACTAAAACGATTTCATCAGGAACGATATCCAAAACCACAGTGATTTTTTCTGTGATTTCATCTGTGATTTCTTTTAAAGTTACTTTTTTAGTTTCTTTTGTTTCTGCTACAACAACGAGTTTTTCTGTGCCTGTATGCGAGTCTATTACACCAAAAGCAACCACACAACCTTTTCTCACCCCTCTCACTTGGCCTGTTATTTCTTCAATTTCATCGGGATGAATATTACGGCCAGCTTTAATAATAATATCTTTTTGGCGACCAGTAATGAAAATGCCATCATCTGTTCTATAGGCTAAATCCCCAGAATCCCACCAGCCATCATGATAAATTGCGTTTGTTGCTTCACTTTGCTGATAATATCCTGTCATTGATGATGGACCGCGAAATTGTAAATGTCCCACCTTGCGCATAGGAACAAGCTCGTCATGATTATCAACGATCCGAACGTTATGATTAACAATGGCATCCCCACAACAAACAAATTGAATGTGTTTGCTACTCTGCGTCACAGGCACTGCCCTTTGTTCATTTTCAAATATCGCTCTATCGATTGTGTCTATAATTGGCAACTGATTGAGCTTAGGAAAGGTTAAAGCAACACTCGATTCTGCTAAGCCATAGACTGGGAACATGGTTTGTGGTTTAAATCCAAATGGCGAGAATTTTTTAGTGAACCTCTCAATCGTTTTAGGATTTACGGCTTCAGCACCATTAAAAGTTAAACGCCACGAACTTAAATCTAGGCCGGACAAGTTCTTTTCAGGGATCTTGCGAATACATAACTCATAGGCAAAGTTGGGCGCAGCAGATAACGTGCCACGATGATAATGTATTGCCCATAACCAACTTTCTGGGCGACTTAAAAAGGTAAACGGCGATAATACCACTAGCGGATTTGCATGATAAAAACTACTTAGCCAAGCACCAATTAATCCCATATCATGGTACAACGGCAACCAGCTGATCGCGACATCATCAGAACTTAAATTTATCGATTTGCCGATTGAACGTATGTTTGATAATAAGTTAAAGTGCGTTAACAACACGCCTTTTGGTAAGGCCGTGCTGCCCGATGTATATTGAATTAATGCGGGAAACTGATCTGTTATTGTTGTCAGCATCCCTCTTTTGTTACTTTCTCTTAGCGCATCAACGGTTGTAACTGCTTTTAAGCTACTTACAAAAATACGTAATAATTCGCTTAATCGTTCTGCTCGGTGAAAAGTAATTAATAATCGCACTTGCGCATTTTTCAATATCTTAGCCGCTCTAAAAGCATATTCTTCAATTTTATCGGGACGAAATGGGGGATATATAGGCACGGGAATGGCACCAATTAACAATATACCCATGAAAACATAAAAGAAATCTTCACAGGTAGGCAACATCACAGCAACCGTATCGCCCTTGACAATTCCCAAATCATTTAAACCACCAGCAATTAGCGTCGCATTGGCTAGTAATTGACCATAAGTAATTGGTGTTTCTTGATCGTTCTCGTCTTGATAGTAAATATGGATCCTTGTTGCATCTTGTGTCCCCCGATTGATTAAAATTTCAACGAATGATTGGGCTTTACTAGGATCATAAATGCTCTCTATAACGATCGGCATAATCATGGATCTCATCACTTCTCGGGGTAGATCTGCTTTTTCAATTGCTTTAGCCAGATCTTCCAATGTCTCAGCCCCAACCATGACAGATTGAGGTAACCGGATATGAAATGCTTCTTCTGCACGGTGAAATAATTCAACTTTACCAAGACTATCAATACCTAAATCACGTGCTAAAGCAGCCTTAATAGAAAGCGTGCGCAATCCTTTTTCTCGTCCCAATTCGATTAAAAATTGCTGGGTGATCTTAATGAGTTTCGCTTCAATTCTCTCTAAGGACACTGGATCTTTTGTTGGCATGATGCACATTCCAATGGTTTTTTAACAACGTTATATACTAGTTTAGGCATTCACCATAAGATTATGAAGTTTTTTCTCGCTTCGATAATGGCAATAAATAAGCCTGCCCCAAAGCAAGTTTCATTTTATATTTAGAAATATTATCGGTTAGTTCCATAGCGGGGATCCCATGTGTTATGAAAATAATGTGCCCAGTGGGATGCCATTTCTCAACATCATCATATAAAGCTAAAACTCTTTTACGAACGTCAATGTTAGACTCCCCCTGATAAGATCCTGCCTCATGTGAACCGACTATCCAGGTTTCTTTAATCGGATCGACTTGCAGTTTACCTTCTCTTTCTCCTGCTTGAATTTCAGTTAACCGTGGTTCAATATGGATTTTATCTTCTGTAAAAACGCCAATTTGAGTCAGTAGTTGTGCAGACTCTATTGTACGTGGCAAAGGAGAAACATAGACAGCAGCGATGCTACGATTATCAAAACCATGACTCAACAAAATTTCTGAGACTTCTTTGATTTGCGCTCTCCCCTTATCCGTCAAGGGATACGACTTATATTGAGGATGTTTAGGATTAGAATGATAATGGGCAATGATGTCGCATTCCCCTTCTCCATGCCGAATAATCATCAGATGTCTTTCTGATAATGCTAATGCCGATTGACAAAGTATGACGAAGAAAAAACCAATCACCCATTTAATTTTCATTTTATTAATACCTTTTTTAAGCCGTTATAATGCTATTATCACTTTCAAACTGGTTCGAGTATATGCTTAAAGTTTACTAACTAAATACAGGTACATTCATGCTCCTAAAATCATTACGAATCATAGCCCCTTTTTTAATGACAATAACACAACCCTTGCTTGCCGTTGATCTTATGCAGTTTACCAATTCCCTTGAGACAAAAGGCGACGAAACCGCCCGTCTTTCTATCGTTGGGATCATTGAAAGTTGCGGTAACGCTTCTAATATTGATGATAGCTGCGCTATAGCAGGCTTAGAACGACTCAGCACCGAAGAAAACAATACCTACGCTAAAGCGCTATTAGCTGACTATGAGAAAGCGCTGAACTTAGGGAACTATTCTTCACCTGAATGCCAACAAGACTCACACATGCAAGCCAATCGAATTGTAGCCCATTGTTTATTATTACTTAATTATTATGCTGTTAAAGATCAGGATAAAGATCTGGCTATTATGCAATATGAGACTTGTCTACAAGGCGGCATGCAAGGCTTAGTTTACCAAGGAAATATCGTCGCGCAATATATGTTAGGCCAGTTGTTTTCTCTAAAAGGGATCCCTGAAACAGCACAAGTTTGGCAAAATGCGATCAATTTTCGTAAAGAAAAAGATGTTGATGAATATAATGCGTTGGTTAAGTGCTACAAATGATTAAGATCCCCACAATTCTTTTAGGCGTTTCTCTCTACCGCAGCTATATTTGTAATACCGATAGCGTAAAGGATGCTTTTTATAATACATCTGATGTTCTGCTTCGGCAGGATAAAATGATGTAAAAGGACGAATCATCGTATAAACGCCTTTCACTTTTTGTTCTTTTAGCAGCGCTTCCTTTGATTTTTGTGCCAATTCATCTTGTGTTTTATCATGAAAAAAAATAACAGAGCGGTATTGTTCTCCAAGATCGCAAAATTGCCCATTGGGATCCGTGGGATCAATATTATGCCAATACACATTTAATAATTTTTCATAAGATATTTTGCTGGGATCATAAGTAATTTGGATCGATTCTAAGTGCCCTGTTTCACCTAAAGCCACATCTTCATAGGTTGGGCTAACTTCTCTACCGCCGGCATAGCCTACCTCGGTTTTAATAACACCGGGAATAGCATCAAACGTTGGCTGCAAAAACCAAAAGCTACCACCAGAAAAAGTCGCTAATTTGTTTTGCTCAGCTTGACTAACGGTTGCAAAAAAAGAAAGCAGGAGGATTAATGATCGAAGAAAACAAGAGCCCTTTGACATAAAATCACTCCTACTTAAAAACTACTGGTGCGTTTGGGTTGTCGTATCAGTTGTTCCCGTGGTAGTCGTCTCACCTTGCATTTGATTTTGTGTGTTTGTGAGATCTTGATGTTGCATGGGCGGAGCCATATTCTGAGTATGTTCGCTACCATGGGCCATTGAATCGGTTTTTTGTTCAATGTCATGCGTTGCGTTAGTCGCATCTTGTTTTAATTCAGTGGCACCCTGCTCTATTTTATCAACCATACCACTATGGTGGTGTTCATCTTTATGTTGCTCAGTCGTTGTAGTCGTTGTCGTTTCCTGTTCACTACCCACTTTGTTCTCTTCTTTATTGCTCGTTCCTTTGTTACAAGCAGCAAGTGCTAAACAAGAAACTAAAGCTACAAGAAATTTTGTTTTCATAGTTGTTCACCTTATGTTATAAAGTTATTCTTAAAAAAATATTATTGCATAGATCTTTCTGAGTTAACTCAAAAAATAAATGCTTATAAAATATAAAACCCACACAAAATAAATTTGCTTGCGCAAATGTACCGCATTTTGTTTTTAATTGGAAATATTTTGGAATCGAGTCGGCTTTTACCCGCAGAGATGGATTTTATCAAGAAAAAATCTCTCTGTGCGCTTTGCGCCTCTCTCCTTTACAAGGAGAGATTAATGGTTGCTTCGCAACCGCTCATTCTTTTCACGTTCAGTGCGACTACACGAAAATCCAAATCCCTTGATTTTTGCTCAATAATCCCCAAATTCTTATCAACGGGCGCGTTTTTGAAGCAAAATAGCATGATTTGCTGTCCAAAAAATCAGATAAACGTTAGATTTCATGCAGTAAATGTACTAAATATGCTTGTTTTTCAATGATCTGTATGATATAAGTAATCTATAATACTAATTGGTATAGGTACTGTAAAGGGGAGATTTTTATGTCGGTTTTACCAGATATCGTTCAAGAACTGAAAGACTTATTGAAACCAGAAGAGGCCAAGAAAGTTATTAGCGATCTAAAAAATATACAAGTTAGCGCTGCTAAAACAACTTCACTAGAAGATCGCAAAAAATTTGTTTTTAATTCTTTAACGAAAGTATTGGGCAATGAAGTGCTTCAAAATAGCGTAACAAGGTTAATTGCGCAATATAATGCCCCACGAAAAGAGGATGATCCGATCTATCGTCAGAGCCTAACCGCTGAAAACAATGAAAACATTGGTGATAATTTCATTCCCACACCTTGGGGCGATAAATTAGACATTAATATAAACAATATAGACCCCAATGCATATCGAGATCATAGAAATCAAGCTGCCAGTGAATTTGTTTCTGGCAATAGAAATGATGCATCCGCTGAAAAATTATTACGTGCTGAATTAACGTATCGTTATGCATTACAATTAAAAATGAGCCCAAGACCAGGATCTGGCGGCGGCAAAAGACCTGAGAATGAGCAAAAATATACGTATGAATCGCCCACGCCCACGCCCAAACCAAGGCCATTTTAAAAAATAATAAAATATCGCCAAGGAGGCACCATGTCTCTTTCTAAGGAGATCTTGGAGGGAACGTATGAAGGTGTAGTCAATTACCTTCAACATGGTGCCGCTATTAATATCATTGATGAATATGGTTATACCCCTCTTATTCATGCCACCGTTACTAAGCGTTTAGATCTTGTTAAATTATTACTTCAACATAATGCTAGACCCAATCTAATTGATATGTCTGGTAATACGGCCTTGCATTGGGCTGTCGATATTGAAGATTTAGATATAGTCTGCGCTTTACTCAATGCACAAGCGGATCCCAATGCTTATACTGCCGCTGGGCAACCCGTATTGTTTTATCCTTATTTAAGAAAAAATCAAGAACTCATTAAATTACTGACTGATCATGGCGCAAGTATGGATTACGTCAAGGATTTTGCGCAAACTAAGTTAATTGGTCACCGGTTTGAGTTGCAAGGTAGAACGGATGTCGTTACCCCAGAAGGGTTATTCTTATCTGTCGATTTAGAAGGATTTTATCTCGAATTTACCCTAGATATTATTTGTGATTCTTTAGATCATTTTGCACATAGCTACGTTGCCCATCGCATGAATACTCACCCCGATGAATTAAAAACGATCATTCAAACCTTTCATAATGCTTCCAGGCTAAGAGAATATAAGCACATTACTAAAAGCGTTGATGCCAATAAGGCAACCATTTCACAATTAATCGACATGGATTTGCTCTTATTACCTGTATCCTATCAAGGTCATGCAATTACCTTTGTCAAACATGGTCTTTTTTTAGCCAAATGTGATAGAGGTGTTAAAAAAATGACGGATCCTATTGTGATTAACACCATTGAAAACCCTAGTCCCTTAACATACGATTTTTATGTTAATTTGCTATACAAAAGGCAAACAGATAAATTTATGAAATCTGATCTATATCGCCTACTCAGATTAAAGCCTTATAAACAATTACCTATAAAACATCAGATCACCGGTAACTGTTCCTGGGCTAATTCAGAAGCTTCTGTACCTACAATGTTATATATGTTACTACATGATAAACTAAAAGATAAATCCAAAGCAGATCCCCTTGTGGGTGAAATCATGACATTCTACCGCGCATGGTTAGAATGGGATAAAGATCGAGCACTGGAAGATTGGTTGATAGACTTCGATAAAATCTCATTTCAGCGCCAAAAAGCAAAGGCAACATTATTAGGTGCTGTGCTTTTTCAAGCTTGTTTACCAAACAGACCAAACGATGTCACGCGATCAAAAAAAATATTGGCGATCTTATCAAGAAAAGAATTTCATTATATTGTTCGTATTTATGCAAACGTATATGTTCGAGGTAATCAAACATCAGAAGGCAAAGCATTCCAACAATTAGTTGAAACCTGCGGTTACAAACTCTCACAATTTTCCTATTAACGCCATGAAAGATATCATCTACCTTGCCTTTCTCATTCTTAGCATTAGCTTAATACTGATACTTTCTTTAACCAACCCCATTAAAAATTACCTGCGCCGCTACCGCTACGCCAAAATCATTCACACCATTAATGCCTTATATGCTGATATTAATGCTTTTTTACTGAGTCAAGAGGAACGAGAACAAATACTGGCACCAGAATTGTATTATGGAGAAATGGATTTATGTGCCTTTCTAGATCTCATGGCTATCATTAAACCGAAAGCCAATCAACGATTTTATGATTTAGGATCAGGGGGTGGTAAATTAGTCATTGCCGCAAAAATGCGCTACCCAAGTTTGCGTTGTTTTGGCATTGAATTATTAAAATCTTTAAATAAAATCAGCCATTTAAAATATCAAGCATTGATCGCTAAGCAAGCGGTGGCAAAAGAAGGCAATGTGACTTTTCTGCAAGGTAATTTTTTGAAGGCAGATTTAAATGAAGCAGATATCGTTTTTATCAATGCAACGGGCTTTACCCCAACGACTTTCCCTGCCGTTTGTGAAAAGTTACTTCTCTTAAAAGCGCGTTGCAAGATTATTATCACTTCCAAACAACTCCCTCAACCTCAGTTTAAAAAGATCTATCAAGGGACAGAAAAGACGAGTTGGGGCTTCACATCAACGTTTATTTACGAAAGAATGGGATAAGCATTGCGGAGATCAAAATAATTGAACCAACTCACTGCCATCCAACTAGTCGCCATCTGGGTGCTTCCCATCTTATTTGCTATTACCTTGCATGAAGCAGCCCATGGTTTTGTGGCTTATCAATGTGGTGACGATACAGCTTATCGATTAGGAAGGGTTTCTGCCAACCCCATAAGACACATTGATCTTATCGGCACCATTGTTGTCCCGGTGATACTCCTACTCACGACTTCTTTTGTATTTGGTTGGGCAAAACCAGTTCCGGTAGATGCACTTAAGCTTAAACATCCACGCCGAGACTTTGTCTGGGTTGCCCTTGCTGGCCCCGTTTCCAATTTTCTAATGGCCGTTATATGGGCGCTTCTCTTGAAAATGGGGATCTTGATGACAAAGGGCCAAGTAGCAGGAGGGATCGCATTAAAACTCATGGGTCAAGCTGGGATCACCATTAACTTGCTACTGATGGTACTCAATTTAATTCCGATCCCCCCTTTAGATGGCAGCCGCGTATTGGCTTTTCTACTCCCGGCCCCATGGGATGTGCGCTTTAATCAAGCAGCCCCTCTAGGATTAATGTTGGTAATGATCCTGGCTGTCACTGATATTTTAGGCCAATTTATTTTACCACCCCTCGAAATGCTGCAGCGCTTTTTACTCACGCTCTTTAACATTCACATTTGACCGATTATCATGCCTTTTCTAGGGCTCAGTCGGCTTAATATAGCGCCTAATTGCACCACATGATAATGTTAGTGAACAAATACTTGAGGTTCTCATCCATTATGAATAAATCCACCTACCCCCAAGATTATTCATTTAAATTTTCTGATTGTTTATTAGGTGTACAAACACTATTCATCGCCTTGGGTGCAACCGTCATGGTCCCTTTATTAACCGGCATGAGCCCAAGTGTTGCTCTCTTTACTGCCGGCGTTGGCACTTTAATTTTTCAAGTCATTACCAAAGGGCAAATTCCTGCTTTTTTAGGTTCATCCTTTGCTTTCGTGCCCGCAACCATTTATGGTGTTGCTACGTGGGGGATCCCTGGCACTATTTTTGGCCTTGCGCTAAGCGGCCTTGTTTACCATACATTAGCAATCCTTGTTTATTTTCGAGGGCAAGATTTTGTCCACCGTATATTCCCACCCATCGTTACTGGACCTGTCATTATGAATATAGGTCTTGTATTAGCACCAGTTGCTATAAATATGGCAATGGGTAAAACCGGTGACGGGAGAACAGTGCTTGTAGAAGAAGATACCGCATTCATTATTGCTGCTGTTTCCTTAGCTGCAACTATTATTGCTCGTCTATTTGGCAAAGGTAGACTTAAATTAATCCCTATTCTAGTTGGAGTCGTTTTTGGTTTAATGACTAGCCTTTGGTTTGGTGTTATTGATTTTAATGCCGTTAAACAAGCCAGCTGGATAAGCATGCCTAGCTTTACTTTTCCCGCCGTTAATTGGCAAGCCGCTTTATTAATGATCCCCCTAGCCGCTGTCTCTGCGATTGAACATATTGGCGATGTTGTCGCTATCGGAGGAGTAACACGTCGTAATTATCTGCGCTATCCTGGCGTACATCGCAGCTTAATGGGCGATGGTTTTGCGACGATGTTTGCAGGTATCGTTGGCGGACCACCGAATATCACTTATGCTGAAGTCACCGCAGGTATTGCTATTACCAAAACATATAACCCTGGCATTATGACTTGGGCCAGCATTGCTGCCATTTTACTTGCTTTTGTGGGTAAAATGGGTGCCTGCTTACAAATGATCCCAACCCCAGTTATGGGTGGTATTTTAATTTTACTCTTTGGTGCAATTGCTGTAACGGGTTTAAATCTTCTCGTTCAATCCCAACAAGATCTTACCAACCCACGCAACATGACTATCATTGGTGTTATTCTCATCATTGCTGTGGGCGGCTTAACCTTAGACGCTGGCCATTTTGCGATAAGCGGAATAGGACTAGGTGGCCTTATTGGTGTATTGTTGAACATTATATTGCCAATGGATAGAGAGGCAAAAATAGCTGCTTAAGATCTTATCTGCGAGGCGGGTAATAAGGCTCACCGTTATATCTTGGATAATCATCAGGGTACATACAGTTCACGTAGGCATTTCCACAGTGCCTACGAAAATACCGTTCTTTTTTATAATAATTGGATTGTATTGGTCGTTGCGTTACATACGTTTCATGATCCCAAATAAAACCTTCATTTCCTGATGTCCAATCTGATCCCATATTCTTTGTTTTGATTTCCCTTTCAAAGGGTCTAAACATATCTGCATCTGCCCACACCCCATTCTGATAAAAAAGAATTATTGCTGTTAAAATAACGAGTGTTTTTTTTAGCATACTCAGATCCTTTTTAAGAGAACAACTGTAATAAATTGAATATAGACCTTTATTAGTTGTTTGACCAAAAGCGTTTGCTTTAGTAACGTGGAAGCAAGTATATCAACGATTTTTTAAGGCTCATCATGCTGTCATGGATTAGTGAACCTCAAGCCTGGCTGGCTTTATTTACGCTAACTTCACTTGAAATCGTGCTGGGGATCGATAACATTATTGTACTCACAATATTAGTTGGCAAGCTGCCTATAGAAGAAAGACAATTAGGGCGTATATTTGGTCTAACCTTGGCAATGGGATCGCGGATCGTTTTATTATTATGCTTAGTTTGGTTAACCCACCTCACCACACCATTATTTACCATTTTTACTAAAACCATTTCTGCAAGAGATCTTATCTTAATTTTGGGCGGCCTTTTTTTGATAGCCAAGAGCACGCAGGAAATCCATCAAAGCATGGAAGAGGATCACCATCCAAGAATAATAAATAACCATACAAAAGTTAGTTTTATAGGCGTGATTATTCAAATTGGATTAATTGATATTATTTTCTCACTTGATTCTGTTATTACTGCTATTGGTCTTGCAAATCAAGTGATGATTATGATCATTGCCATTATGATTTCGATTTTAGTCATGATGTTTGCTGCCAAATTAATCGGTGAATTTGTAGATAAACACCCAAGCCTGAAAATGTTAGCCTTAAGTTTTTTGATTCTGATTGGCTTTGTATTAATAGGTGAGGGCTTTGGTCTTAAAATCCCTAAAGGGTATATTTATTTCGCCATGCTGTATGCACTTGCGGTTGAATTGTTAAATATGAAACTAAGAACCAAAAAAATAACATCCGCTCAATAATAACCCTTCGGTATTACTTGCTTGCATGGTTCTCACTTTATCTATACCGAACGTGTCCATCATGGTGTAAACCAATATTAAATTTGTTAATTGGGTTTTAACAAATTGTCTATCCAGATTAGGCTTTAAGGCTAAAATTTCTTCATCCGTTTTATTTGCAAGCAATTCAATAGCGCTTAGTACGCTATCTTTAATATAGAAATTATCTTGGGTTTGTGCCGCCAGTGAGACAATAGGCAAAATCGATTGATTATGCACTGATCCTATCGCAATAACTGAACTGCCATTACTCACTCGTTCACTGATCATGATATGAGGAACATCATTTAATACTAAATTTTGTCTTGCTAAAATCATCGCTTCTTTAATTTGTTTATGACTCATGGGGTTGGGTGATTCAGATAAGTTTTTATGGCATATTTTATCTAAAACTAACTGTTCAAAGGTATGAGAGGCTAAATCACTGCCCATGACATAAAATTCACCTAATTCATCTCTAAACGTCAATTGCATGCTACCGCCACCAATATCCCAAACAATTGGGGCTAGTTCCTGATTGTTTATTTGCGACAACACGCTCAAATAAGCTAATTTTCCCTCTTCTTCCTGAGTAATGAGCATCACTGGCATTTCCAACCGGTTGCTTAATTCTTGAACAAAAGCAATGCCATTATCAGCCTTGCGGAAAGCCGCAGTCGCCACGCCACAATGCTGGATCTCTTGCACTAGTTGATTTTTATGGGCATGAGAATCAAATTCAATTTGTGCTTTAGCAGTTAATAATGTTTGCAAGCCATAGCTTTTTATCCAATCAGAAAAGATATTAAGAGAGGATTGAGAAAGATCTTGATGATACATAACGGGATAAGTATTAGTGCTAATAATTTCCTCGATGGTCATATTGCAAACATTAATCTTACCAGCAACAACCTTCGTGGAAATTGATCCTATATCATAAGCTGCTCTCAACACAACGCAAGCTTTCTGTGAATTTGCAGCTGTGATACCAGGCCCATCATCATAAACATTTATATAATAGGCCGTCGGCACAACATCCCGTTGTATGATTAGATTTTCAAAATCAATTTGATATGCATCCATGCTTTGATTCTTATCGGGTTAATAAATAAAAACAAGTTCCTATAAATACAACAATAACCAATGCTTTGAATATCGGTATAATAGCCGTTAAATAGGGCTTTCCTGTAAGGATCGCTATTTTGTTTTTAGCAAAACGGTTTTTCTTATCAAGATTGATCGCCCTCTGATAATGGTATAATGCTTTGGGAATATTTTTTTTATTTTCATAAATTAATGCCGCATTAATATGGGGTGCGGCGCGATTTCCAAATACTTCGATCGATTGCTCGTATAATTCTAATGCTTTGTCTTCTTGTTTTTGTGTTTCAAAATAAAGCCCTAGTAGATTATAAACATCTTGACCAATATTCATGCGATAAACGTTAAGACGAACTTTTTCTAGATCACTTAAAATATATCTTTCTGTAAGTGGATCTACTGTGGGCAGTAATTCAATTAAGCGATGATGAATTGCCGCATAAACATCCGGATCCCATTGACTTTCTCTTAAAAATCCTAATAAAGCTAAAACAGGAAAACGATAACTACAAGCAATATATTCATCATACATACAACAATATTCTTCTGGCCCTAAGGAAGATATTAAGGCTTTATAAAAAGCTGCTGTTTCTGGTAAATCCTTAATTTCAATTCCCATGCTATATAAATTAACGTTAAAAACATTTCCACGATCAGTATGAAGATAATCGCCGCCTAGTTTCTTAAAGTAGTAAGCCAATGCATGAAAATTTATCGTAAAAGCAAAGCAACCATCAAAAGATATACGGTATTTTTCAGTTAATAAACGCAAGTTCTCAAGTTTTGAGATCCCTTTATCACCAATTATCATAAAAAACTTACCCTGGGTTAACTTCTTAAGGTGATCAACACATTGAATCGCCCCCAAAGGGATCATGACAGTGGTATTTTCTTTAAACAATTGCCGATATTCTTGCAATAATTCATTTAGGATTGGATTAGAATAATAATTTTCTATAAGCACTGGTTCGGCGTCAAATTCTAGCCTTAATTCATTTAAATGCTTAGCGTTTTTGATATCAAAATTTTTATAGCGACTTCTTAACCCTAATTTTTCCGATAATACCTCATTGCTAAGATAAATTAGTGAATCTTGTTTAGTGCAATCAAAAGTATAGTTAGCAATAATAATCAACGGGGTCTTTACTTTAAGATCGGAATAATATTTCTGTTGAATAGTCAAGTAAAAATCACCATCCTTTTCGACATCATAACTTGCAAAATCGAGACAATCAGATTGCAAAAATGGCAAAAGGCTAATATTTTCCCTGCAAAATTCAATGTTTTTTTCAATGATATCGGTGATAATGTAACGGAACTTAATGGTATCAAGCTGGTATATTTTTAATAGCTCTTTAAATGCGCTTAAAAAATAAAAGCTAAATTTACCCGTTCCGCTGCCAGTTTCTAAAATATAAAACGTTTCATGATGATCGTGATGTTTTTTTAAGTAATCACGAATAAAATTTAAAACCAGCAACGCATAGCGATGACCAATAAAAGCATTACTTGAAATATAATAAGGGACTTCTTCTTTCCATGCTTCTATCCCCATTGTGGCAAAATAATTACGTTGGATTTGCCAGATTTTCGAATCGCTAAATTTAACAGGAGATTCAACAAGTCGGGGATCTTTTTCGCTCATCCTTGATCCTTTTACAGTGCTTTAAAATCCCATAGTTTTTTGTCCATCAACTGGCTTGGCTTTACTTGTTGCAAAGCACGCAATATGTTGCTTGGGATCTTTGGGTTTTCTAACGCTAGCCCATCGATTAGTCGTCGTACCTTCTTCCTTGCTAAGTTTTCTTGAGAACCGCATAAATTGCAAGGAATAATCGGAAACTGTCTTAGTTTAGCATAAGCGGCTATATCTTTTTCTTGGCAAAAACTCAAAGGCCTAATCAATATTAGTTGCTCATCATCTGTCAGTAGCTTAGGAGGCATCGAGCGAATTTCACCATTATAAAAAATAGACATGAGCAGAGAACTAATCAAATCATCTCGGTGGTGCCCCAAAGCCACCTTATTAAACCCATGATGTTTCGCAAATTCATAAATATTACCCCGACGCAACCTTGAACACAAACTGCAGTAAGTGCCACCTGGCTCTGTTTTTTCAACAACAACACTGTAAGTGTCTTTTTTTAAAATTTGGTATGGGATTTTATGGGATTGGTAAAAAGATTGTAATAGAGAGTCATCCCATCCTGGTTGGGATTGATCTAATGTAAAGGCCATTAACTCAAATTTGATCCTAGCGCGTTTCGCCAATAAATCTAACATCATTAGCATGGTTAATGAATCTTTACCTCCAGAAACACAAACCAATACCCGATCACCTTTTTGGATCATGCCATATTCAACAATTGCCTTACCCATATAATGCAAAAGTTTTTTTTCTAATCGAATAATGGCTTTTTCTGATGTTGAATTATTTTTAGTCATAATAGGGGTTGGGTTTGATTCAACCCATTTGATTGACTGCATATATTACCTAAGTTTTTAAACAATGTGGTTTCAACATTTTTATACAGTTATGCGGTCAATTCAATCATTCTTATTTTTATATGCTATATAAATGACTTTTTATTCTTCAGCAAGAACCTGCTGACACGGCGAGCCACGTTGCGTCATTACCTTATAAAATTTTTCTGCCAATAAGGACAAGCCACTTGTCATGAACCCTAAAATGACCGTTCCACCACTTTTCATCACACCATGGGGGCTCACGGTTACTTGGGGACGATTGATTGGGCCTTTTAAAAAAATAACATTATCATAAGCACCAACAGTTAAATTTGCTTGACTACGTGGATAAACATCAAATGTTAGATTAAGTTGGTTATTATTTAAATTTATACTACCAGTACCTAAAGCATATATTTCTGGGGTGTCGATTCCGATGCTTTCATGAGCATACAAATTACCCTCGCGAACCTGAAAACGCATTGCGACACATTCCAATTCTGTTTGATTTTTCGATTTATTAAACATTTTCAAAAATGCAGAAAAGAGATCTACTATTCTTGTATCAATTTTTTGATTATTAAGCCGCATACCCTGGATATGAGTAAATAATTTACCTGATAGACGTTTAAGCCAGTTTAAGCTATCGCTGACTTGAATATTACCTCTAAACTTTAAATCCATAACCCCATCGCTAATTTGAGCCGCTGGATTAAAGTTTTTAATGAAATCACTTGCTTTAGCACCCTTGAGATCCAATTCTATATCTAGCATTGTTTTCCCATTTTTTGGTATTGTCATGTTAACTTCGGCTTTAAGTTCACCTTCGCTAGCCTTAGCAGTTAACCTCAATTGAGCACTTTCTTTAGCCATATCAATGTTAAAATTAGCATCACGCAATCTAATATTGTCTAGCAGCAAATCATCCGCTGTGTACTGTACTTCGCCAGTGATCACGAGATTGTTTTTTAATGTAAAAGGTAAGATAGAAAATAACTGATTGCTCATTTTATCTTCTTTATTAAAGCCTAAGGTACTTAGCCATTTGTTAGATTTCAGCTTCCCTTTTATTTGAAGTTCATTAGCTAAAAAATAAGTTGTTATGTTACCTGATAGATCGTATCCATTTGCCGTTAATTTAAATCTGGGTACTTCAGCATGACAACAGGTTGTGATTAATTGTCCCTCATAGGTATCAATCATAAATTGATCTACTTTATCTTTTCCATGAATACTTATTTCAATATTTTTAGCGTTGATCCCTTTAATATAAATCCTTTCAGCAAACAATGTGAAAGGATCAATTAAAAAAGAAAAATCTTTTGCAAAAAATCGATATTTAACACCCTTAACGGTATAGTCAACGCCCGCATTTAATAGATGTATTTTAGGAAAAGGCAAATAGTCGATTTTGATCGGTCCCCCAAGGGTAAGCTTTTGTCCTGTTTGTTGATTAAAGCGTTTTTCGATAATATCTTTATAATAATTAGGATCCCCAAAAACCAATAACAACATAAATAAAATAAAAAATACGATGACAACGCCAAAGATGACAGCTAACACTTTAAAAATTAAACCAAACAACTTGCGAAGTATTTTCATATCGATTTTGCCTTACTCGGCATATTTTGCCACTGTGTTTTTTGCCGCAGTCAATTCATCCTTTTCTAAACTACTTTGTATATCCTCTATCATCTGAATGGCCTCATCTATACCTTGTTTTGCTGCCATGGTTGCAAACACATAGGATTGCACAAACGATCGCTCAACACCTAGCCCATAGTAATACATGTGCGCAACGCGATATTGAGAAAGAGAATCGCCCTGCTTGGCTGCTTGCATATAGAAGGCATGTGCTTTAGTCAAATCTTCTTGCCCAAAAAGATCTTGCATATAAATATTACCTAACTCTCTCTGTGCTTCTAGATTATTTTTTTGTGCCGATAATTGTAATAACGCCATACCTAACGCAGTATCTTGAATAAAGCCTGATTTGGCATAAAGATGTGAGATCCCTTTGTAATATAGTGCTTGTGGATCGCCTTGCTCAGCAGCATAATTGATCCACTCTATATTACTGGGCAGATCTTCATCACTATATCCTACTTTAAATAAAACAGGAGCCCAATTTTTCGCCTCCTCTACACCCGCTTGCACTGCAGCCATCAACCATTTTTTCGCTTCTACTATATTTTTTTCAGCACCGTGACCTTCAAAGTATAATTGGGCTACCTTAAACTGTGCTAAGTGATGATTCTGCTCAGCGAGTGGCATCAATATCGCAAATGCTTTCTCATAATTAATAGGCGTACCAATGCCTTCAAAATAACAAGTTCCCAATAAAAACATCGATTCAATGGAAGTATTTTTTGCTGCCTTCGTTGCCCAATAAAACGCAGCTTTGTCATACTGTGGCAAGGAAAAATTCATTAAGTAAACTGCCAATTTTATTTGCGCATCATGAGAGCCATTTTCTGCTTCTTTATGTAACGCTGTTAATTTTTGGAAATTATTTTCACCCTTTATCTCACCTGTCGTTGATAAACTCGATAGCGCATATTGGGCAGGATAATAGTTGTTTTTTTCGGCTGCTTTTAAATATAAAATGCCTTTCTCCTGATCGATTGGTTGATTAAAATAACCGTAAAAGTATGCTAAACCAATTTGGAATAAAGCCTCTGGTTCATTTTGATTGGCCGCTTTTATATACCATTGAAAAGCAATCTCCTCATTGCGAGGGAACTTTTCTCCATAATGAAATAACTTCGCTAAGGCTAATTGCGCTTTAGGATGATCTTCATTAGCTGCAGCAATTAATAATTTGATAGGATCGATCGCTAATTGACATTTTTTATCTAAAATGCGCTGTCCTATTTGATATAGTGCTTCTGTTGATTTTAATTCTAAAGCACGAAAGTACCAATAATTTGCTTTTTGTTCTTCAATGACGCCTGTTAAGCCCAAGCAATAGATGTCAGCTAATTTAATTATAGCTAAAGGAGAATTTTTATGTGCTGCTATTAATAGTAATTTTTCCGCAACACCAATATCCTTTTCAACGCCGTTCCCTTCTAAATACAGATCGGCTAAATGATATAATCCTTCTAAATTTTCTTGCTCAGCACTTTTAGATAACCACTGAAAAGCAAGGCTAGCATTTTTTTCTACACCGTCACCGTGGATATATCGCATACCAAGCTTTGCTTGTGCTAATGGATAATGAGATTGCGCTGCTTTTTTTAACCATTGCAATGCTTGCGTTGGATTTTTATCAACACCCCGTCCTAGATCATAGTTACGAGATACAATATATTGTGCTTCTGGATGGCCGAGCGAACCTGCTTGCAATAACCAATAGTTAGCCTGTTTCCAATCTTCTTTGCCTAATTGCCCTTTGGCATACATAGCGCCTAACGTTGCTTGCGCATGAAGATTACCGGCTTTTGCTTGCTCTAAACAAGCTGGGTAAGCTTCCTGTGGACCTAGCGATTTTAATAAATCATCACATAAAAAATTGGGTTTATTCGGGGCAGTTGCGTGTAATTGCTCTTTACTTTCTGAAATTGCAACTTGACGATAACTTGGATCATCCTCGCAAGCACTCATGAAAGCGATCCCGGATAGCAAAAATACCTTGCAAAGCAACAGGAGGCATCTATTCATTGCTTAAATACTACCTTCTATGAGTATGTTAATTGACTAATAAATCTATGTCGGTAAAATCTCTTTAATAAGTTAATTTTTTGCTTTTAAGGGATATACCCCTTTAAAGGTATAATCTACTGTTTATTATATTAGGATTAATACAAACATGTCAGAAGTTGTTTTAAACAAATTAAAAATATCAAAGTTTCACCCCATGCCATTTTTAAAAGATGGCAAATCTCAAACGATGGCGGCTTTTGTTTATCCTTATAATCCAATTATTTCAAATCATCTCCAACATATCGTGCCGCTAAATGATGGTGACAAAATTGTTATTGTTGAAAATCGCCCACCACTTTGGACAACGTATAGCCGTACTATCTTACTGATACATGGACTTTGTGGCTCTCATCAATCAAGCTACATGGTTCGATTAACACAATTATTTTTGCGTCAAGGTTATCGTGTGATCCGTATGAACTTGCGTGGCTGTGGTACTGGCAGTAAATTTGCGCAGCGTCCTTATCATAGTGGATTGAGTGATGACGCACGCACTGTACTTCACTGGTTATATAGGCAATATCCTGAAAGTATCGTGACACAAATAGGATTTTCGCTTGGTGCGAATATTACTTTAAAAATGCTTGGTGAAGATCATTCGCTTTTTCCTCCAAATCTTGGAAGCGCGATCGCCATTTCACCGCCACTTGATTTAAAAGCCAGCGTAGAAACATTACTTAAAAAGGAAAATCAAACCTTTCATCATTTTTTTATGCGCTGTTTATTACAAGATGTAAAAAAACGACATGCTATTTTTCCGCATATACCTTGTCCTAAATTACCAAGCGATATTTCAATTTATGAATTTGATAATCTCTATACTGCTCCTCAATGTGGCTTTAAAAGTGCAGATGATTATTACCAACAATCCAGTTCCTTACAATTTGTTCATAAAATTGAAGTGCCAACCTTGATTTTACATGCCAAAGATGATCCCGTTGTTAATCATGAAGCATTTCTATTATTACCCAAACGAGATAATCTGGACATTGTTTTAACTGAACATGGTGGTCATGTGGGTTGGATTGGTAATAGTGGTAATTTTTACCGCTATGGCTATCATTGGATGGATCGCTTATTGGTTGAATGGTTAAAGCAACGCAAAATATGAATACTCGAACCAGTTTGAATTTAGGCGAGGCCTGAGCGAATGAAGCCCCAGGCGTGTATTCTCATACACAACTGGGGTGAGAGAGCGCAGGCAACAAAGCATAAATTCAAAATGGAAAGAGTATCAGAGGCCGCAGCCAAAGGGATCTCCACAACCCATAGAAAAATTATCCATAGTGTGAGAAGACTGTGTACGATCATCCTGCACTTGATGATGTGGAAACATCGGTTTTTCAATTTTCTGCTCAAGGTGCCTCAATTTGGTTTGATCTGTTAGCGAAAGCCTAGCAACCTCTACAGGGATAGAATTAACACACGGCGCACATTCCAAACTATGATGGTTTAGAACTTTAAACCCTGCTTGTTGTATTTTTTGATTGCGTTCCTCATTGGACATTGCTATCAGCGGATGCCAAACTTGGCGATCGCCATGATATTCACATTCAGGAATAAATGCTTCAATTGGTTTACGATAAAGTGCTTGTCGCTTAGAAATTGCAATTACCCATTTACACTCAGGATCATGCTCATCTAACCAACTTATCAATGGTAATCCCTTTAGAAAACCAGCACACCATTGATATTTTTTGGAAGGGAAATTTTTGCGCTCTAAAACCAGATCGGAAAAATTAGTCTTAGCCTTTAATCGCACGGGGATAAAGCCACAACGCTTAACAAAGCCTTCACCTTGTCTAACACGATCATGCCAACCCTTCCCAGCCCAACCAGTATCAATATAAACAACGTTAATATTTAAAAACTCAAGTTTTTGCGCACAGGCTTTTTCAAAAATAAACTGAATTAAGGCTATTGATTCATCACCATAATTACTGCGAACGACTAAATCCATAATTTAATACGGCATACCGTGCAACCAAAAAACCACACCAGCAACAGCCACCGCAATAATAATCACAGCCGCAATTGCATCAAAGACTTCATCGGATAATCCTTTTCCTTTATTTTTTTTCACAATAAATCCTATTAGCTAACTAGCTTTTCATTGATGACAAGTTTTACCGGATTAACACCCGATTTTAACATGATATTTTCACTAATTCCTCGGAGATCACCTTGTTTATCTAGCGGATCTCCAGATTTAGAGACTTTGGCAACCACATGCACCGACATCCCTATCCTTAAATCAACATCATCCACCATTGATTGCTGATCGTCTAACTTAATGATTAGTGGCAAATCACTAACTGCTTTTTTAATAACATATAACGGCATAGTAGATCCTTGAGAAGATTTCACAAAAACAAATATGGCGTCATTAGGTTTAACTTGGGTTTGTAATTCGGGGGCCATTGATACATTGACGTGAAATGAAATGGCAGAATCATGAGGCAAATGAGATTTAGCTGCCACTATGGCACGTTGAATGACTGCTCGACGTTCTGGTGTTAAAGATTGATCTTGTCTGATAAGTTGCCGCCAATTTTTAATAGCTGCTTGATAATCTTCATGCAGATAATCATCGATGGCAATGATATTGATTAATGCATATTGACTAGGATCTAATTTAATGAGCTCATGAGCTTTTTGTCGCGCAGCTAAGGGCAGCGTTCCTTGGTATTGTTGTGATTGAGCATAAATCCATTCTTGCCAATAGCTAAACTGATTTGGATCTAACGCGATGGCTTTATCATATAATGAGGTAGCATATTCAAAAAAACCTAATTCTAATGAAAGGCTGGCTAACTGTCCTAAAGCATAATGTGATTTTTCAATATGATGCTCCAGATTTTTAAACGCGTCTAACACTTGTTGCGATGATAATTTCTTTTCTTGGGTTAAATTGTCAAGAGTAGATGTAATATTCTGGATCAGAAAGGTATCTTTAAGTTGATCTAGCGCCCCCCATTGTGCATATAAAAAAAAGGCTAATATTATAAATGGACAAGCAAAAATCAGCATTGCTGTTTTTTTAACGTTCCTCAACCCAAAAGGTAACAAAACAAATAATAATGCGATAGCAAGGATCATACTCATGATGCACCAAAATAAAATCTGATCAGATCCAAAAATTATCACGTAGCTTCCCGTTTTACTCGATAAAAGAAACATCCCCATATCAACACACTAACCAGCACTATAATGAATGGTCCTAGCCATAAAACCCAAGTATGTTTATTCAAAGGGGGACGATAAAGCACATACTCCCCATAACGTTCAAGCAGGAAATTTTGAATCGCTTGAGGAGACTCCCCCTTTTTTAAACGCTGATAGATTTCATCTGTCATTGCTTTAGCGACACTGGCTTGTGAATCAGCTATATTTTGATTCGGGCAGGTTACACAGCGAAACGCTTTGATTAAATCATAAAATTGCTGCTCTTGCGTTTTACTTTCAAACTGATAAATCTCATTCATAGCAAAAAGTAAAGGGCAAAATAGTAGAATAACAAGATATAATCCCTTTCGCGCTCTACTCATGATTTATTTGCTCTAAAATCGGTAATATTTGATTTTCAAATTGCAAAAAAGTTAAGGCCCCTAAATGATGGTAACGAATTACCCCTTGGCTATCGACAATAAACGTTTCCGGCGTACCGGTAAGTCCTAAAGAAAGTCCTAGTTGGCCTGCTTGATCATTTAGTAAATATTCATATGGATCGCCCTTGTTTGCTAATATAGATAGCGCTTTATCCGGATTATCCCGATAAACAATACCAAGAAGATTATAAGGCCATTTATTTTTAATTTGCGTTAATACATCATGTTCATTGATACAAATTCGACACCATGATGCCCATACATGTGCAATATACAGCTGTCCTTTTAAATCATCTAAGGTAACTATTTGTTTAGTACGAACATCCTCTAATGAAAATTCTGGAAATGGAAAATCAGATATTTGAGGAGTAGGATCTTGTTGTTTAAAATCTAAGCCTTTAAATAATACCCAAATAATGATGCCTAAAATCAGCGCTGGCAAAAAACGCCAACTATTTTCACGCAAACCTATCAATTTCATATGATGCCACCCTTTTTTCTTTAATACATCGCGATCTTATTGCGGCAAAAAATGCTGCCAACGCAACCATCATGCCTCCTAACCAAATGAATCGAATGAAAGGCTTGATATAAAAACGAACAGACCAAGCGCCATTATCTAAGGGTTCACCCAATGCGACATAAAAGTCACGCATGAGATGAGAATGGATCGCCGTTTCAGTCATGGCTTGCTCACGAGCAATAAAAAAGCGTTTTTCTGGAAAAAGTTGTGTGATAAGCTGATTATCTTTGTAAATAGTAAAAGTGCCACGAGTACCCTCAAAATTAGATCCTTTAATTTCTTGTAGTTGGTTAAAGGTAAAATTAAAGCCCTCAACTTCAACCGTTTGCCCTAATTGCATGGCAAATTCTTTTTCTATTTGCCAGCTGCTAACAAAAACGATACCCATCACAAAAATAGCGATTCCGATATGTGCCACAATCATACCTATTTTTTGTGGCTTATGAATAAACATGAGCGTAGAGATGATTAAGTAGAGTGCTAAAGTAAATGCCAATGCCGCAACAAACGACAATGAGGTTAGGTTGATCAACATCAATACGGTTACACAGGCCAATAACAAAGACACACTGTATTTCCTGACTTTTAAAAAATCTGGTGCTTGTTGCCATTTTAAATGAACAGCGACACTCATTAGTATTAATATCATGAATAACATCGGTAATAATACCGTATTAAAATAAGGCGGGCCTACCGATAGGCTTTTTTGCCAGATAAGCTGAGAAATAATAGGATATAGCGTGCCAAGAAGAATGCTAAGCGTTGCAGCAATAAGTAATACATTCCCCAATAATATCGTTGATGCTTTAGACCAAGGACTTAATACAAACGCCTGTTTTTGTTCGCCCCGAAGATGGCTTAATAACCCTAAAGAAATAACCACAACGATTGATAAAAAACCTAAAATAGCTATGCCACGCTCAGGGGAACTTGAAAAGGCATGAACGGATGATAATATCCCAGATCGCACTAAAAAGGTGCCCATGAGACTTAATATGAAGGTAAAAATAGCTAAGCTTAGGCGCCATGTTCTGAATAAATCTTCTTTAGCACTCACCCATAACATGTGGATCAATGCCACACCCACAATCCATGGCATTAATGAGGCATTTTCTACGGGATCCCAAAACCACCAGCCACCCCAACCTAACTCATAGTAAGCCCACCAGCTACCCAAAGTGATCCCAATCGTTAAAAACCCTAATGCCGATAATGCAAAAGGTCTTGCCCAACTGGCCCAAGGATAATCCATTTTTTTCAATAAACACTCTGCTAAAGCAAAAGCAAAAGGTACTGCAAACCCCACATAGCCTAAATATAAAAACGGCGGATGCATGATAAAGGCGGGATCTTGTAATAATGGATTTAAATCTGCCCCGTCTTGTGGAAAAAAAGGTAATATTCGGATAAAAGGGTTTGAAGTTTTAAGAATAATCATTAATAAACCCGTTTGAATGCAGCTTAAAATGGTTAAGACTGTCATTTTCACCTTGCCAGGAATTGCTTTGGCTACAAAAAGCACCGCGACCATCCAAAGCGCTAAAATGAAAGACCATAAGAGTAAAGATCCTTCATGTGCCCCCCAAATGGCAGTTAGTTTATACATAAAGGGTAAATATGTATTAGCATTTTGGGCAACATAACGGACACTAAAATCATCTTGCACAAAACAAAATACCAGCGTTACAAAACTGAGTAAAATGAAACAAGCTTGACCTAACACAACGGAAGCATTGATTTTGATCTGAGATGCCTCGCTAATACTTGAACGTGTTAGAATAGGTAAAATAACGGTCGTCATTGAAAGCAGCAAAGCCATAATGAGTGCGAATAATCCAAATTCTGGGATCATGATCTAGTCTTTAAAGAGGCGGTAATTTCAGGCGGCATATATTTCTCATCATGCTTGGCTAATACTTGACTTGCTACAAAGCGATTGTGTTCATCGAGCTTTCCTAAAGCAACAATTCCCTGCCCTTCTTTGAAGAGATCAGGTAAAATCCCTTGATAATAAATGGGGATCTCTTGGTTAAAATCCGTGACTATAAATTCAACCTTCAAATCATCTAATCGTTTAAAGCTGCCTTTTACGACCATACCACCTACCCGTATCGTTTTATGTTGTGGCACTTTGGTTTCAACACATTGGGTTGGGGTATAAAATAAGTTAATATTTTGCGTAAACGCGTATAAAATCAATGCCACTGCAAGGCTTACCCCACCCACGAGGGTAAAAATCAAGAACAGCCTTTTTCTATGCAGTCGAGTCAACATCTGTTATTTTTCTTCTCTTAATTCTATTTGAAGGCGTTTTGCTTTTTGAATACTCCTGATCCAGATCAAAGCTAAGCCTAAAAATACAATGCTATACGACGCTATAATATAAGAACCATATCCACCCATCCCATCTATACTCATCATATTATCCTTAATGCCTTTCATTGATTTTCTTAACTAATACATTTACCCACTTTAATTTGAAATCCCGTTGTAGGATTTCAGTACGGATCCGAATGCAACTAATGGCCATAGTGTATAAAGCAAAACCAGTAATCATACTCAATAATGGCTTTAACATAGTCATATCAATTGCTGGCTTGCCCCATTGGGAAATCGTAGCGCCCTGATGCAAGGTGTTCCACCAATAAACAGAATAATGAATAATGGGAATGTCAATCGCACCCACTACCGCCAAAATAGCGCACATTCTAGCAGCTAATTTTTTCTCTGTAATGGCTTGATATAAGCCCAAATACCCTAAATACAAAAATAGCAATATGAGCTCTGAGGTTAAACGCGCATCCCAAATCCACCAAGTGCCCCACATAGGCTTACCCCAAATTGAACCGGTGAGTAAAGCACATAAGGTAAACACCGCACCAACCGGTGCAATACTATAAGCAATCAGATCAGCCAATTTGATGCGCCAAATAAGAAAAATAGTAGAAAATATCACCATCGTCATGTATATAAACATCGATAAAAAGGCACAAGGCACATGAACGTAAATAATTCTAAACCCATCCCCTTGTTGATAATCTGCTGGCGCTAAAAATAATCCCCCTATCAGTCCATAAGCCATTGCGATAAAACTAAAACCCATAAACCAGGGAAATAATTTCCCACAAAAATGATAAAAACGTCGTGGCGTGCCTAAATGGATGAGATATTGTATAAAATGACTCATTCGTTCATCGCCGTCTTCAATGCTGCTGCAGCGGCATGCGGTATCAAGGTAATGCACAACAAGGAAATCGCTCCTAATAAAGCAATTTGAAATAATGGTAGTGTTTGTGAAAACAAATTAATAATCGCACTTTGACCTAGTATTAAAATGGGCACATATAAAGGCAACAATAATATCCCTAAAAATATACCCGAACGCGGTAAAGTAATGGTTAAAGTTGCCCCTAATACCCCGACCATGGTAATTGCAGGGGATCCCAAAAATAAAGTAACAACTAACAAGATGATTTCCTTAACCGGCAATTGCATCATAATCCCAACAAAAGGCATCAATAGCATCAAGGGTAAACTAGATGCTATCCAAAAAGCGAACGATTTTGCGAGCAATAACCACCATAACGGATAAGGACTCAATGCTAATTGCTCAAGGATCCCTTCTTCTAAGTCAGCGCGAAAAATTGACTCCGTCGTAAATAAAGAGGTTAATAAAAAAGCCACCCAAATGATCATCGGACTTATTTGGATCAGCTGTTGACCATCAAAACCCAACCCAATCCCAAATAGTGCGACAAAAATCATAAAAAACAATACCGGACTCAGCCATTCTCGTGTCGAGCGGAATACAACATAGAGATCAGAGAAAAAACAGCGACAAAATACCTTAAGCACAATTTATCCTAATACGATAGTTATCATATCATTGAGATCGATAAAATCTAAGGCAGTATGACTAGCGATGACGATCATACCATTTTGCCGTAAATGTTCTATAAAGCGTTGCTGTAAATGGTAAATACTTTCTTTATCTAAAGCAGTAAAAGGCTCATCAAGCAACCAAAGTGGCTTTTGTTTGACGAGCAGGGCACATAATGCTACCTTACGTCGCTGTCCTTGCGATAATTGATAACAAGGATAATGAGCATGCGCTTGCAATTGCACAGCGGCAAGTATTTGTTTCATTTTTTCTTCATGTGTGGGCAATTCTGCCATAATCAAAAGATCGCGAATATTTTCAATGGGGGTTAAATTCCTTTTCATGCCCTCTTTATGCCCCAAAAAACTCATCTGATTGCAATATTTATCCCGCTGTTTCCAAATGGTATCACTACCCCAATACACTTTTCCTTTTTCTGGTACGCTTAAACCCGCTAAAATTTTAAGCAAACTGGATTTACCGGAACCATTTTGTCCTTGAATGAGTAATAGTTGACCAGGACTAACAGAAAAATTCAGATCCCTGAATAAATATTTATTCCCTTTATAACATGCCAGGCGTTTAACGTTTAGGATCATTGCTTATACTCTTGTTTGTCTATGCTTCGCGCAGATCATTGGGATGTGTCATTATACTCACAGATCTTATCTATCGAAAATTGCCCAAAGTGTTTAAAATGAAATTTAAACCTTATAAAAAGCAAAAAGGTAATATTCAATGATTGATTTTCTTTCCCAATATGGTCTATTTTTAGCTAAATCTCTAACTTTCGTTATTGGTGCCCTTGTTATCATCTCTACTATTTTTGCCCTTTCCCAAAAAGATAAACAAAATGAAGGAACACTGATTATTACTTCCCTCAATGAAAAATATGAAGAAACACGTGAAGACTTGCAGGCTGAAACCCTAAGCAAACCCGAATACAAAAAATGGGTAAAACAATTAAAAAAGCAAAAAAAACAAGCACAAAAAAAGGAAGCACCTCCCCTGCCTCGATTATTTGTACTGCGATTTGATGGCGATATTCGTGCCTCCCATGTCACTGAATTACGTGAAACGATCTCAGCTATTCTAGAAATTGCTTTTCCCACAGATGAAGTACTGGTCATTTTGGAAAGTGCTGGTGGTATGGTGCATAGTTACGGATTAGCCGCATCCCAGCTCGATAGGATCCGCCAACGTCAATTACCCCTTACAGTTGCAATCGATAAAATAGCTGCCAGTGGTGGTTATTTAATGGCTGTCGTTGCTGATCACATTATTGCCTCCCCTTTTGCAATTGTCGGCTCCATTGGGGTTGTCGCTCAGATCCCTAATTTTCACCGTTTTCTCGATAAACATAATGTTGATTTTGAGATCCAAACGGCAGGTGAATTTAAACGAACACTAACACTATTTGGTAAAAATACAGATAAAGGACGAAAAAAATTCCAAGAAGAAATTGAAGAAACCCATACATTGTTTAAGCAATTTATTACTCAACATCGCCCACAAGTCGATATTACGGCAGTTGCAACAGGTGAGCATTGGCATGCTACCCAAGCCTTAGAATTTAAGCTACTCGACAAAATTCAAACCAGTGATGATTTTATCTTAGAAAAAATTAAAACCGCACAAGTATTTGAATTAAGCTATCAAATAAAACAAAAGCTCTCTGAACGATTGGTATCTAATCTCTTTGCTCATCTTGAAAAACATTTTGTTAAATTATTTCACTTTAATCCATCAACCGAGCGCTAGATCTCCCTTCTTTGAAGGCAATTCCTTCATCTGCTCGCACCCTCTGAGGGCCCTGCTGCACTAAAGAAGGAGGTTCTGTCCTTTTTTCTCCCTGTACTTCCCGTAAAGGAGTAAATATAGCAGCAGGGCGGTGGTCAGCAGCAAACGCTAAATCAGCGGCTGTTTCTTGCAGCATAGCCCCATCCTGCCCAGCAGGGGTAGGAACTGTCGTTACTTGCTTGTGTCGATGAAAAAATAGAGACTTAAACGCTTGAGCTCGCCCGGCTATATTTTTAGTGTCATTTTTTACATTGTGATAAAACTTATGGAC
>Ga0364914_10129_pt1 | contig 31969 bp, 30 predicted proteins | sample ExccelJu500001D3_3_FD_206954 | JGI IMG/M metagenome (GOLD analysis project Ga0364914, IMG submission 206954) | Enriched cells from Trout Bog Lake Hypolimnion, Wisconsin, USA - BchlTB.June25.5000.01.D3 | ecosystem: Environmental > Aquatic > Freshwater > Lake > Hypolimnion/Profundal zone | place... | reverse complement strand
GCCCACGGCGCTCCCATCGAATAACGGAAATTCTTTTCGCGAAACGCTCTAATTTTCGAGTAATACCAATTCGCAAAATAATCCTGACAGGACATGGGATATTTTAACCCGCAGGGTTTACAGCGAATAGCCGGGGGTTGAGCAGAGCGATACCCCCGGAATCAATGCAAACGGATTCACCCCGGAGGGGTGGTAGAAGCTCAAAAACGCACGGAATTCTGCGACCCCTTCGGGGTCAACCGCAGATTCGCTCTACCGGGGGTATCGCTCTGCTCAACCCCCGGCTATTGGCTTGCATCCCTGCGGGATGCCGTTGCGAGAATGCCCATTCCGAAGAGTGTCATTTTATTTTTGCGAAATGGTACAAGAGACAAACGCATTTGACAGGTTCCCTTGTGCACGGATGTTTCGGCATCTCCGATTGCGATCCGCTTTTTTCGGAACACATCTCAAAAAAGAATACTGCCCATCACCATTCATAACCGACTTCACCTATGACCACTTCGCAACAATCAAACACCCTCTCCTCCGACGTCGAAATAACAGGGTCAATTAAATTCCAGACTGACCTCTTTATCGATGGCAAGGTGGAAGGCGAGATTATCTCGCCCGGCAACCTCACCCTCGGTGAACACGCCGAAGTCAACGGAGAAATCAAAACCAAATCCATCATCGTTCAAGGTAATGTGAAGGCCAACATAACCGTTGAAGACCGGTGCGAACTGAAAGCGGGCTCGATGCTCACAGGTGACCTGAAATCGGCTCGGCTCATCATAGAGGACGGCGCCACCTTCATTGGCAAATCCGAAGTCACCCCAAAAGGGGCCAGAAAGCCTGAATTCACCGCAGCACCCAGCCCGTTAGCCCCAGCAGAGAAGGGAAAATAAGTTTCTTATTGGATTCCCGTTCGTCACGGATTGGTCGGCAAGTGCTCCACCAATTCGGAATAGCCGTTTGAAGCTCCTCGATTTGGATTGGCTTGCTCAGGTGCACGGCAAATCCAGCGGCGAGGCTTTTTCCGATGCCTTCCTCCATGCCGTAGCCACTGAGGGCGACGCCGGAGAGTCCGTCCCTGTTGTGCAACTCCCGCATGAGATCTCGACCGGCGCCATCGGGCAAGGCCAAGTCACTGACGACCAAATCAAATTTTTTGCCCCCTCACGCGCCGCCTGTGCTCTCGGCGGCGGTCACGCTGCAACCCTCGTGATTATTCATAAGGAGTCCAGCATCATAGCTATTAGCCTTTTTACAATAGTGACGCAGCCATGCGGTCTGCGAACACCAAAGCCTGACCCCGGTTAATTCTCCCGGCCGGGATCGTCTCATCCCCTTCTCGCAGCCGGACGAGCATTTCCGCCTTCTCTCGGCCAGTCACCACCCAAAGAATGCGGCGGGAACGGTTGAGGATCGGAAACGTCAACGTCATCCGGCGTCTTCCCTGCCAAACCTCGGTCAACGCGACATTCGAATCGGTCACATCAAGCACCGGGTCGCCGGGAACGAGTGAGGCGGTGTGTCCATCTGCTCCAAGACCCAGATGGACGAGGTCGAACACCGGAGGCAAACCGGCGATCTCCCCGAGAGTCCGGGCGTAGCGGGAGACCGCTGCCTCCAGGTCTGTTGATTCCACCGGCATGGCATGGATATTATTGGGGTGTAACGGAACTGCGTTTAAGCTTTCGAGCAGGGGGGGAAGGTTGCGATCTGGGTCTCCCTCAGGTGCCACCCTCTCGTCCACCTGCGCCACATGTACGTGTTTCCACGGAATCTTCTCAACCGCCAGGGAGTGTAGCATCAGCCACGGAGTTCTGCCGCCGCTGAATGCGACTACGAAGCGACCGCGCGTTTTAACGGCCGTTCGAGCCTCCGCAGCGATAAATAAGGCGGCATGGCGAGCGACTGATGCATCGTCGGGATAAACGAAGAATTTCATGGCATCTTCAGAGTTTCCTTGGGAGCGGCAGAAACCATCGTCGTCTGCTGCGTGTGAGGAGGGGCCGCTGGCCCTTCAACCAAATCGTATGCGCAACGGCTATTGGAGGGTTTTGAGGGCTAATCGCCGAGCATGATTACCTTGGGACGGCATTTATTCCTCCCAACCGTCCGCCCTCTGCTGATGCGATGAATTACCGTTCGAATTTTTCGGGTTCATAGGACCACTTATCTCCTGCGGAACGCATCCCATGCACAAAATGTCAGAAATCCGATGAATACGAATTCCTATCCTTCAATTTCTCTCTCCTCACATCAGCTTTCGGGCCGGATCGCCGTCGTAACGGGCGCTTCCAGCGGCATCGGCTCGGCCACAGCCAAACTCCTTGCCGCGCGCGGAGCCAAGGTGGCGTTGATGGCCCGGCGCAAAAACCTCCTGGATCAACTTGCGGCGGAAATCACGGCGGTCGGCGGCGCAGCCTTTGCCTTCGAGGTGGATGTCACAAACCAAGCATCGGTTGATGTGGCTGCCCAAGCCGTGGCGGATAAACTCGGCGTTGTGAACCTCGTGGTCAACAACGCGGGCATCATGCTACCCGCGCCCATCGTCGAAGGCCGCACCGAAGACTGGGTTCGCATGATTGACCTGAATGTTACCGGAGCGATGCGAGTCATTGGTGCGTTTGTGACAGTGCTGATCAAAGCCGCTGGTGACGGCCAACCGGCTGATCTTATCAACATCTCTTCCATTGCCGCCCAGTATGTTTTCCCGTCCTTCGCAGTTTACAGCGCCACGAAAGCGGCGATCAGCCACCTCTCGCGCCATTTGCGCACGGAACTGGGGCCTAAGGATGTGCGCGTCTCCATGATCGAACCCGGAATTGTTGCGACTGAATTGCAGAGTCATGTCACAGACCCGAACACGCTCGATTGGCTGGCTAGTTCCAAGAATATGATGGACTGGTTGCAACCCGAGGACATCGCCGAGGCGATCGCTTTCGCCGTTGGCCTGCCTAGACATGTCAATCTCCAGCAAGTCACCATCATGCCGACCCGCCAAGTCTAGGAGTCTGTGAAAAAATGGCATTTACCACAAAACGGCAACGGCTGCCGCATGTCTTTTCGTCCTCGGCAAGGCCGCACTTCCCCTCACGCTCGTTTTTTGCATGATGATCCACATCAAGCGCGTGTATGAGGAGGAGGCGAAGGAGGATGGCGAGCGTTTTCTCGTGGAACGCCTCTGGCCGCGAGGAATCAAAAAAGAGACATTGCACATCAAGGCTTGGTACAAGGAGGTGGCCCCAAGTACCGATTTGCGCCGATGGTTCAGCCACGACCCTGCAAAATGGAAGGAATTCCAGTCCCGCTATCGCGCCGAGTTGGACGTAAATCCCGCAGCCTGGCACCCGTTGCTGGATGCGGCCCGGCTCGGCCCCATCACCCTCCTCTACAGTTCTCACGACACGGAACACAACAACGCAGTGGCGCTCGCGTCTTATTTGAAAGAGCAGCTTGTCGGAGCAAAGCGACAAAGACATGCCGCAAAGAGCGGTGCGTAAAGGGCTGTTTATGAACCCGGAACTTGATAACCTTTGCATCAACACCATCCGCTTTCTGGCAGTGGACGCCGTGCAGAAAGCCAATAGCGGCCACCCCGGCTTGCCGCTCGGAGCCTCGCCGATGGCCTATGTGCTCTGGTCGCGTTTTCTGAAGCACAATCCTAAAAACCCTCACTGGTTTGACCGGGATCGCTTCGTTTTGTCGGCGGGCCACGGCTCGATGTTGCTCTACAGTTTGCTGCACCTCACCGGCTATAACCTGCCGATGGAGCAACTCCAGCAATTCCGCCAGTGGCAGAGCCAGACTCCCGGCCATCCTGAGCGCAACTGTGCGCCGGGCGTGGAGGTAACGACGGGGCCGCTCGGCCAAGGGCTGGGCAACGCCGTGGGAATGGCCGTCGCCGAGGCGCATTTGGCCGCGCGTTACAATCGTCCGGGACACGAGATGATCGACCATTTCACCTATGTGCTGGCGAGCGACGGCGACTTGATGGAGGGGGTCGCCTCAGAAGCGGCTTCGCTGGCGGGGCTCATGAAACTCGGCAAGCTCATTTGTCTTTACGATGACAATCGGGTTTCCCTTGCTGCGTCAACAGATCTGACATTCACCGAAGACCGTGTGGGCCGTTTTGCGGCTTACGGATGGCATACAGAGACGGTCGCAGATGGCAACAATCTTGAGGCAATCGAACGAGCACTAGGGAAAGCGCGCACGGAGACGGAGCGGCCTTCTCTGATCGCAGTCCGCACTCATATTGGCTATGGATCGCCTCACAAGCAGGACACTTTCGAGGCCCACGGTTCGCCGCTCGGCGAGGAGGAAGTCAAGCTCACCAAGCAAGCCCTTGGGTGGCCGCTCGAACCGGCATTTTATATCCCCCAAGCGGCGCTGGAGTTTTTTCGCAGGGCTATCGTTGCGGGGCAGAGAGCAGAGGAGGAGTGGAACACAAAATTTGAAGCATGGGCACACGCCTTCCCTGATCTCGCTTCCGAACTTCGGCGGATGATCCAAGGGAAACTGCCTGCGGGTTGGGATTCTGACATCCCCGTCTTTCCAGCCGATGCAAAAGGGATGGCCACCCGGGTGGCTTCCGGCAAAGTGATGAACGCCCTTGCGCCCCGGCTTCCTGAGTTGTTGGGAGGATCGGCGGATTTGGATCCCTCTACCTACACGGCCCTCGCGGGACAGGGTGACTTCGGAAACCCTGGCGATGCGCCCGGCGACCCGCAAGGTTTGTCGGGAAGCGGCTGGAGTTACGCCGGCCGCAATATTCATTTTGGCGTGCGGGAGCACGGCATGGGGGCAGTCCTCAATGGGCTGGCGGCTCACGGCGGCACAATCCCCTACGGAGCGACGTTTCTCATTTTTTCGGATTACATGCGGCCCGCAATTCGACTGGCTGCACTCTCGGAACTGCATGTGATCTACGTTTTCACCCACGACAGCATCGGCCTCGGAGAGGACGGGCCGACCCACCAACCCGTGGAGCAACTCGCCAGCTTGCGGATGATCCCGAATTTGATCTTAATCCGTCCCTGCGATGCGAACGAAACCGCTATTGCGTGGCGCGTGGCGATTGAAACCCGCGACCAGCCTGTAGCGCTGGTGCTGAGTCGGCAAAACGTGCCCACACTTGATCGTATGCGGTTTGCGGCGGCGGAAGGTCTGAGGATGGGCGCGTATATCTTGGCCGATGCGCCGTACGGCTCGCCCGATGTGATCTTGATTGCCACGGGATCGGAGGTCGGCTTGATCGTCGCAGCGCAAGAGCACTTACTCCAAGAAAATATTCGCGCCCGTATTGTGTCACTGCCTAGTTGGGAACTCTTTGCTGAGCAGTCGGAAGAATACCGAAACTCGGTATTACCTCCATCCGTTCGGGCGCGGCTGGCGGTGGAAGCCGGTTCCCCGCAGGGATGGTTCCGCTATGTGGGAACCAAGAATGGCGATGTGATAGGCATCAACCGCTTTGGCGCATCGGCTCCCGGCGAAGTCGTGATGCAGGAATACGGGTTCACTGTTGATGCAGTCTGCCAGCGCGCCCGCGCCTTGGTGCAATCAGAAAAGGAGGGATGACGGATGCGCGTGGGAATCGCAGCCGACCACGGGGGATTCGAGCTGAAGGAACAACTGGCTACTGCATTGCGCGGAGCAAATTATGAGGTGCTGGATTTTGGACCCTCGGAGCTTAATCCGCTGGATGACTATCCCGATTTCGTAATTCCGCTGGCGCACGCCGTCGCTGGAGGTGAGGTGGAACGCGGCGTGGCGATCTGCGGCAGCGGCGTTGGCGCGTGCGTTGGCGCAAACAAGGTTCCCGGCGTGCGCGCGGCGTTGATCCACGATGGATTCTCGGCGCATCAGGGTGTGGAAGATGACGACATGAACATCATTTGCCTTGGTGGGCAGGTCGTCGGGAGCGCCTTGGCATGGGAGTTGGTGTGCTCGTTTCTTGCCGCCACATTCAGCGGCGCCGAACGCCACCGCCGCCGCTTGGCAAAAATCGCGGTGGTGGAAGGCGTGGCCATCGCGGAGAATGAAGATTGAGGGTTTCGGGAAGACTACGAGACTGCACGGAACCGCGTCGCCATTCCCGCCAAAGTCTCCAGCAATTTGTCGAAAGGCTTGGCAAATTTTTCGATGGCTTCATCCTCCAGCTGTTGAGCCACGGCATCAATATTTATCCCGAGTTCCGGCAGCCGCGCTAACACCGCGCGGGCTTGTTCGATGTCGCTTTCCAACCGGGCCGCAGGCACGCCGTAATCACGGTAGGCATTGAGCGTTTCCATCGGCATGGTATTGATCGTGTCCGATCCGATGAGCGCCTCGACGTATTTGACATCACTATAGGCAGGATTCTTGGTGCTGGTGCTCGCCCAAAGCAATCGCTGAACCTGCGCGCCACCGTCTGCCAGTTGCTGAAAGTGCTCACTACTAAAAAGTTCCTTGTAAATCAGATAGGCCATCTTTGCACAGGCGATAGCGACTTGCCCGCGCGTCTTCTCCGCCAAGTCCTGATCCCCCTCACCTTGAGTCATGAGTTTTTCAAGCAGCGGGTCTACCAACACATCGATGCGGCTCAGGAAAAAACTGGCCACTGAGGTGACGTGCTGCACCGGTTCGCCTTGTGCCACACGCGCCCTAATTCCAGCAAGGTAAGCATCCGCGACATCTCGATACCGGGGCAACCCGAAGAGCAATGTCACGTTGATGTTGATCCCCTCGCTAATGGTTTGCCGGATGGCGGGCAGACCTTCGAGGGTGGCAGGAATCTTAACAAAGACGTTGCGCCGATCCACCGCCTTCCACAAGCGGCGTGCTTCGGTAATAGTGCCTGCCGTATCGTGCGCAAGGTGCGGGTCGACCTCCAGACTGACGAATCCATCCCTGCCATCCATGCGCTCATAGAGCGGGCGGAACTCATCCGCCGCGCGTTGCACATCTTGCTGGCTGAGTGCTTCATAAATCTCTTTGGGGCTTTTGCCCTCCCTTGCCAAACTGCGGATGTCATCATCGTAATCATGACTTTCCACGATGGCCTTCTCAAAGATTGCTGGATTCGAGGTCATCCCTCGCAATCCATCCTCTTCGATCAAACGGCGCAGACCGCCGCTGGTAATCAGGTCACGGCGAATATAGTCCAGCCAAACTGACTGACCCAGCGCTTCGATTTCTTTCAAGGGATTGTTTTTCATAAGGCCCACTTCAAACGAAGGTCATGGGATTTCCGCGCATCGTTGTCCTTTCTCGCCCGATTGGCGGCAAAGCCCGGCGGTCTACGCCAGAATTCGCAGCCGCGTGATGAAAAGGCCGTGGAGTTCCTTACAGTCAACTCACTCCGAAATCCGATTTATGGAAGGGGTTGAGAAATGAACGGAAAATGCGAACTTGGGATGATCGGGCTTGGCGTGATGGGGCGCAATTTGCTGCTCAACATGGCCGATCATCATTACAGGGTTGCGGGTTATGACAGGGACGCAGGGAAGGTTGCCTTATTGGGTGGGGCTGGGCCAAACATCCAAACGTTTGACAATGTCGGGGACTTTATCGTCGCGTTGCGGGAACCGCGCGTTGTCATGATTTTGGTGCCTGCCGGGCCACCGGTCGATTCCGTGATTCACGATTTGTTGCCGCATCTTACGCCGGGAGATTGCATAGTCGATGGCGGTAATTCCTTCTTCAAAGACACCGACCTGCGCCAGCGAACGCTCGCGGAACGCGACATTCATTTTCTCGGCGTCGGGGTTTCTGGCGGTGAAGAAGGCGCGCGCCATGGTCCCTCGATGATGCCGGGCGGACCCCGACAAGCCTGGGAGCGCGTTCGCCCAATCTTCGAGGCAGTTGCCGCGCAGGTGGATGGAAAGCCTTGTGTAAACTACATGGGGCAGGGTTCTGCGGGGCATTTTGTAAAAATGGTTCACAATGGAATTGAATACGGGATCATGCGGCTGATTGCGGATGCCTATGACTTGATGAAACGCGGCATGAATCTCAATGACGGCGAACTGAGCGCTGTTTTTGATCAATGGAACGGGACAAATCTGCGCGGCTTCCTGGTGGAAATCACCGCCCGCATCTTCCGAAAAGCAGACGAGAAGACCGGCAAACTGCTTGTCGATGGGATTTTGGATGTCGCAAGGCAAAAAGGCACCGGCATGTGGACTTCTCAGACCGCAATGGAACTCCACACTCCCGTCCCCAACATCGACATCGCCGTGGCGATGCGCGATCTTTCTACCCTCAAGACTGAGCGGGTCACCGCAAGCGCGCTCTTGTCCAGCCCTGCAACCCGTTTTGACGGCGACAAGGAGGCTTTGCTCATGCAACTCCACCACGCCCTCTACGCCGGAATGCTGATCACCTTTGCCCAAGGGATGGCGCTTTTGCACGTTGCGTCTCGCAGTTATGGGTATGATTTGAACTTGGAAAGCGTTGCGCGCATTTGGCGTGGCGGATGCATCATCCGGTCGGCGTTGCTTGATCTGATCGCCGCCGCATTTCGTGCGCGGCCCGATTTGCCGAATCTGTTGCTCGACCCGGCAATAGCAACCGAGCTTTTCACATGGGAAGCGGATTTTCGCTCGGTGGTTTGTGTTGCCGCCTCCCAGGGGATTCCTGTGCCGGGATTGATGTCCGCTCTCGGTTATTATGACAGCTATCGCAGCGCGTGGCTCCCGGCGAACCTGATTGAGGCGCAACGCGATTTTTTCGGTGCCCATGGCTATGAGCGGATCGACGAAAAGGGAACCTTTCACACGGAGTGGACGAATGATTGAATCCATCGAACCGACGGTATTTGTGATCTTTGGGGGTACCGGAGACCTTGCGTGGCGCAAACTGATCCCCGCGCTCTTTAATCTGCAACTGACCGGGTGCTTGTTGGAAAAGGTGGCAATCATCGCCATCGGCATGTCGGAAAAGGATGAAGAGTCGCTCCGTGAGCGGCTTCACGACGGGGTGAAAAAATTTGCACGGCAGGAAAATCCTGGGGATTGGGAATCCTTTGCGTCCCGTATTCACTACCAACGCGCCGACTTCCTGGATGCAAAGACCTACGAGATGCTTGGCGTCACCCTCGCGGAATTGGATCGGGAATGGGATGCCAAAGCGCAACATATTTTCTATCTCGCCGTTCCTCCGTCGATGTTTGGGGAAATTCCCAAACGGCTCTCCGAAGCCGGTCTTGCGGAGCGGGAACGGAGTCGGTTGGTCGTTGAAAAGCCGATTGGCTACGATCTGGATTCAGCCAAAGTATTGAACCGCACGCTGACGCACGCGTTTCACGAGTCGCAAATCTTTCGCATCGACCACTATCTGGGCAAGGAAACCGTGCAGAACATTCTCGCATTTCGGTTTGCCAATCCGCTTTTTGAGCCGCTGTGGAATCGGAACTACATTGACCACGTAGCGATCACTGTCGCGGAACAGGTGGGTGTTGAACACCGCGGTCGCTACTACGACGGCACTGGGGCGCTCCGCGACATGGTGCAGAACCATTTGATGCAGGTGCTCACCTTGATCGCAATGGAACCGCCCGTTTCCTTTGGAGCCGATGAAATCCGCAACAAGAAAGTCGATGTCCTCCGTGCCCTCCGCCCCATAACGCCGGACAAAATCTCCGCATGCGCAGTCCGCGGACAATACGGAGCGGGCGAAATCAATGGCCAGCAGGTTTGTGGCTACCGGGAGGAGTCATTCGTTGCAGCCGATTCCCGCACGGAGACTTTCGCCGCGCTCGAACTCTCCGTGGACAATTGGCGCTGGCACGACGTGCCGTTTTATCTGCGCACTGGAAAGCGACTCCCGGTGAGAGCGTCAGAAATCGTCATCCAGTTTTGCAGGGTTCCGCATCGGGCGTTTCCTGCGGAAGCCGCATCCGAGTTCCAGCCGGTTCGGCTTATTATTTCGATCCAACCATTCGAAGGCATCGTGCTTAAATTCCACGCCAAACAACCGGGGCGCGCCTTCCATCTGCGCTCCGTGGACATGCGTTTTGGCTATAGGGAAACCTTCGAAACGCCATCGCCGGACGCCTACGAAACCTTGCTTCGAGATGTTCTCGTGAACGATTCGACCCAGTTCAAACGCGCTGACGAAGTCGAGGCCGCGTGGACTGCTGTGATGCCGGTATTGCAAGCGTGGGCGGCAACGCCACCGGACGACTTTCCAAACTATGCCGCTGGCACCTGGGGGCCGAAAGCCGCGGAGGAACTTCTTGCCCGAAGTGGACGGCTGTGGTTTCCGCCGCTTGCGGTAAAAGCCAGCATTGTGCCCCCTTAAGGGGATTCGGGTGCATTTATGAAACTGGAAAAGATCACCCGCCGCCGCTTTCTGACCGGGTTCAGCTTGGGGCTCGCCGCTGCGAGTGCCGCGCTGGTAAGCATGCCGGTGATCGGTTCTATCCTGGTTCCGCTGTTCCGAAGGCTGCCCGAGGTGTGGCGTTCCGTCGGGCATGTGGATTCCTTTCAAGTAGGCAAAACGGTTTCGGTAGTTTTCCAAAACGCGGACCCGCTGCCGTGGGCGGGTGTCACGGCAAAGAATGCCGTGTGGCTGCGACGCGTAAACGAGACGGAGTTCATTGCGTTTGCCATCAACTGCATGCATCTCGGCTGCCCGGTGACATGGCTTCCAGATGCCGAGTTGTTCATGTGCCCTTGCCACGGAGGCGTGTACACCAAAGACGGGGAAGTTGCGGCAGGCCCTCCTCCCAAAGCCCTGGCACGCCACCCAGTGCGCGTGCGAAATGGGGAGGTGGAAATCCTGACCATGCCCATTCCCATTGCTTGACCCAAAGGTCCCTAAGATGTTCCTGCGAATCCTCCAAACAACCTGGGCATGGCTCGACGCGCGGTTGGGAATCTCCTGCTTGCTCATGCCGATGATTACGCATCGGGTGCCCCCGGACGCACGCTGGTGGTATGTTTTTGGGAGTGCGACGCTTGCCGCATTTCTCCTCCAGGTGGTCACCGGCGTGATGCTTGGTTTTTTCTATGTACCTTCGTCCGGGGATGCCTATGCGGCGTTGCAATACCTCTCCCACGATGCGCCGTTTGGCCGGTTCCTGCGGGGACTACATTACTTCGGCGCGTCGGCGATGGTCTTGATGGTCGGCATCCACGCGCTCCAGGTCTTTCTGTTCGGCGCCTATAAATTCCCGCGCGAACTGAACTGGATCACCGGTGTGCTCCTTATGGGCTTAACGCTGGGAATGGGCTTCACGGGCCAAATCCTCCGATGGGATCAAACAGCCGTCTGGTCGGTGGTCGTCGCCGCCGAACAAGCGGGGCGAGCGCCGTTGGTGGGGAAATGGCTGGCGCGGTTTATTCTGGGAGGCGGGAATGTGGGCGGAGCGACGTTGAGCCGCTTTTTCGCCCTCCACGTATTTGTTCTTCCCGTGCTGATCCTTGCGCTGGTCGGCGCACACCTGCACCTCGTGTTGCGCAATGGCATTTCGGAACCGCCCAAGCCCGACGCGCCGGTCGATCTGAAGACTTATCGGCAGGATTACGAGGCGCTCCTGGAGAAAACGGGTCGCCCATTCTGGCCCGATGCCGCGTGGCGCGACGTGGTGTTTGCAGCGGGCATGATTGTGGTGGTCGTGCTTTGCGCTTTTCTCTCCGGCCCCCCGGAACTCGGGAAACCACCCGATCCGTCGATCATCCACGCCGACCCGCGTCCCGATTGGTATTTGCTCTGGTATTTCGCCGTGCTCGCCTTGTTGCCTCCGGCCACGGAGAACGTTTTCATCATATTCGCGCCGCTCGTCGCCGGGGGCGCGCTGCTGGTTTTACCGCTCCTCTTCCCGCGCGGAGAACGACATTTCAGCCGCCGTCCGTGGGCGGTGGCGTCGGTGTTGACGCTACTCATCATGGTCGGCGCACTCTGGCGCGCCGGGGTGGACTCCGATTGGTCGCCCGATTTCGAGGCCAAGCCGATTCCCAAAAAAGTCGTGGCGTCCACAGACACTCTGGTGCAACACGGGGCGCAGTTATTTTTTTCCAAGGCTTGCATCCATTGCCACGCAATCGCAGGGAACGGCGGGCGGCGTGGCCCAAATCTCACCGACGTCAGTGACCGTCTGACCCAGGAGCAGATCACCATCCGCATTCTCAACGGCGCGACGAACATGCCGGCGTTCGGCGATATTTTGAAACCCGAGGAGATGGAGGCACTGAGCGCGTTCCTGGAGTCGAGGCGGCGATATGTCACTTCCGGGCAAAGAGCATCAGAGTCAAAAACGCCGGGAGATAAATAATCGAAACCACAAAAAGGCGACGGGCCGCTTCTTTGCTCCTCATCAGCAGAAACACCCCAGCACTAGCCAGCAGTACGCCATCCAACAAAAGTGCGCCCACGAGATAAACCATCCCCGCCGTTCCCATAAAGAACGGGGTTAATGTAATCCCTGTGAGAATCCCCGAGTAAATGAGACCGTGCAGCGCAGCAGATTGCCCACTGGCGTCTGCCGAGAGGAAGGCGAAGCCGGCGTTGGCATAATCGTCGCGATGTATCCAGGCGATAGCTACCAAGTGAGGGATCTGCCAGGTGAAGAGTACCCCGAAAAGCATGCCGGTTTCCCATCGCAACGCGCCGTTTACCGCCGCCCAGCCAATAACGGGCGGCAACGCGCCTGCAATCGCACCGACGAGCACACAGGAGAAAGAGTGTCGTTTCATCGGGGTGTAAGCCGCAAGATAGACAACAAGCGCCACGGCAGCCAAGCAGGTGGCAAACACCGTTGTTTGCAACGCAAGACATGCCAACCCGGCGAGGGTCATCCCAACCCCAAGGAAAAAAGCCTCAGGCCGTGTGACGCGTCCGCTGGGCAGCGGGCGGACGCGCGTTCGGGTCATCAACCGATCCCAACGCATTTCAATAACCTGGTTCAAAACGGCCGCACCACCAGACACCAGTGCCGTTCCAAGCAGAGCGAAGGTCAGCCTATGCCAGTCGATTTCCCCACCGCTTGCCATGCAGAACCCTACAGCCGTTGCAAAGAGGATCAGAAGCCCCAACCGCGGTTTGGTAAGGTTCAAAAAATCCCATCCCCGCCCAGTGGAAGCGGTGCAGAAATGCATTGGTTGCATAGAATCCTGTAACGAAACGGATGGATGCATGGGCAAGGCCGGGAAAATGCGCCGCTCTCAACCTTCAACGGCCTGAGTGCCCGTTTCTTTCGATTTCTGACCAAGGATGCCAATAGATAACCGCGCATGAAATTGCAGGACACATCGGTTTTCGACGCAAACAGCCCGCAAGCACGTGCCATTCTCCACCTGTTTTACTTCGATCTGGTGATCTCAGCCGTGATCTTTTTGGCGGTAGCATCGTTGGTTATTTATGCCGTCATTCGGTTTCGCCAGCGACCCGGCGAAGGCGAACCGTTCCAAGACCCGGGAAATCCCAAGCTGGAAACGCTCTGGACCATCATTCCCGCACTGATTCTTTTGGCGCTCTTGGTGGCGACAGCTTACACGATGCGGGTCGTCAACCCGCCGGTTATTCGTTCTGAACCCAATGTAGTCGTGATCGCCCACCAGTGGTGGTGGGAATACCGGTATCCGCAATCCGGGGTTTTGACCGCCAATGAATTGCACATGCCGGTCGGAAAAAAGTGGCTGCTGTGCGTGGAGTCGGCGGATGTCATTCACGACTTCTGGGTACCCGGTCTCGGAGCAAAAGTGGATGCCATTCCGCGCAACCAGAATTACCTCTGGATTACGCCCTCGAAAACGGGGGTCTATCCGGGCACCTGCGCCGAGTTTTGTGGGGAAGAACACGCGCTGATGGGCATCCGCGTGATCGTGCAACCGCAGGAGGAATTCGAAGCCTGGCAGCAAAGCCAACTCCGCGTTCCGGCCAAGCCATCAGGCGTTGAGGCGGAAAGGGGGGCGCAGCTCTTTGAAGAGCGAACCTGCATGAATTGCCACACCATCGCGGGCACAAAGGCCAGGGGAACAGTCGGCCCGGATTTGACGCATGTGGGCGACCGCCAGACGCTCGGCTCTGGTGCCATCCCCAATACCTGGGAGCAACTCACAAAATGGATCATGGATCCCCAAAAGATTAAACCGGGGTGCAACATGCCCAGCCTGAAGCTGACGGAATCCCAAGCCCACGACATCGCGATCTACTTGGAGGCACTCAAATGAGCAAAGAATCCCCGACGAATAGAGCCATCAATTCCCTGGCGGACATAAAGGAATACCGCAGTATGCTCAGTTGGATCACGTCGGTCGATCACAAGCAGATTGGCATCATGTATATCGTCTCGGCGTTTGTCTTCTTTCTTGTGGGGCTCGGCCTGGCGCTTGCCATGCGCATCCAATTGATGGTGCCGGTGAGCCACTTCATGTCCCCCGGCACCTACAACCAGATTTTCACGATGCACGGCACGACCATGGTTTTTCTCATGGCCATGCCGTTGCTGTTCGGGTTCTCGGTCTATTTCGTGCCACTCATGATAGGAGCCCGGGACATGGCTTTCCCACGACTGAACGCCCTCGGCTACTGGCTGTATCTATTCGGGGCGTTGATGATGTATTTCAGCTTCATTGCGGGTGGCGCGCCGGATGCCGGGTGGTTCAGCTACGCGCCGCTGACAGAACGCGGCTATTCCTCCTCGCCTGGAATCGACTATTGGGCGCTGAGCCTGCTCGTGATGGGCGCGGGTTCGGTGGCAACGGGGATCAACCTCATTGTGACCGTTCTAACCCTGCGGACACCCGGCATGACGTTGACCCGGACGCCTCTTTTCGTCTGGATGATCTTTTTCAATGCCTTTCTGGTCATCTTGGCGCTACCCGCCCTCAACGCGGCACTGGTGATGATCCTCGCAGATCGGCAACTCAACGCGCACTTTTTCTCTCCCGCGCACGGCGGCTCCGCCCTCCTTTGGCAGAATTACTTTTGGCTGTTCGGGCACCCGGAGGTTTACATCCTTGTTTTACCAGCTTTTGGCGTTATTTCGGAAGTCATCCCGGTCTTCTCGCGCAAGGTCATCTACGGGTATGGATTCATGGCGGCCTCGACGGTGGCCATCGCTTTCCTGAGCTACGGAGTCTGGATTCATCACATGTTCGCCACCGGCCTGAGCTATGTGATCCTGTATGTGTTTGCGGGAAGCAGCATGTTGATCGCCATCCCGACGGGGATCAAAATTTTCAACTGGATCGCCACGATGTGGGGCGGTTCCATCCGGTTCACCACGGCCATGCTTTTCGCCACGGCTTTCCTGATCCAGTTTACCGTGGGCGGGTTAAGCGGCGTGGCCTTTGCGGCCATCCCCATCGACTGGCAACTCACCGACAGCTATTTCGTCGTGGCGCACATCCACTATGTCCTCTTGGGCGGCACGCTGTTTGCCATGTTCGCGGGCACTTACTATTGGTTTCCGAAAGTGACTGGCCGAATGCTTTCCGAGAAGATCGGCAAACTGCATTTCTGGCTGATGGTGCTCGGCTTCAACGGCACGTTCTTTGGGATGCACTTGCTCGGCGTGGCCGGGATGCCGCGGCGGGCCTACACGTATCTCGACCGACCGCCGCTCGGGACGCTGCACCTTATATCGTCCCTGTTCGCCTTCGTTCTGGCTCTGGCTATTTTGGTTTTCCTCTGGAACGTGGTAAGGAGCCTGCGCAAAGGCGAAGTAGCCGGGGACAACCCGTGGGGCGGATGGACCTTGGAATGGGCGACGACCTCTCCGCCGCCAGTGGAAAACTTTGACCGGGTGCCGCCCGTGCGCGGACGACGTCCGCTTTGGGATTTGGCCCACAAAAAGGAAGGAGGCCAACCATGATGGAGCGCAACAAAATGGGCATGACCCTCTTTCTGCTTTCTGAAGCCGTGTTCTTCCTGCTGCTCATCCTCGCCTACGCCTTTTACCACACCTCGGGGGAATTGGGTAAGCAGGCGGCCAACGCGCTCGACGTGGTCAAGAGCGCCCTGTTTTCCGTCGCCCTCTTGAGTAGCAGTGTCACCCTGTGGCAGGCGCATGTCTGCTTGAAATCCGGTGGACGCTCGCAAGCTCGTCTTTGGTTGGCGGCGACGATCCTGCTCGGTTTGATTTTTCTCGTCGGGCAGGGAACGGAATATTCCCATCTTCTGCGGGAGCATGTCACGATCAGCCGGAATCTTTTCGGGACGACCTTTTTCACGCTGACCGGATTTCACGGGCTGCATGTTGCCGTGGGATTGGCTCTGTTGCTGATATTGCTTGGGCTGACTGAGTTGGGAACCGCGCACGAACCCACGTCCTCGGCGATGGAGGCAATATCCCTCTATTGGCATTTTGTGGACGGCGTCTGGGTGGTCATTTTCTCAGTTGTCTATTTGTGGGAATACGTATGAGTGGATGGGACATACTCACTTCCGGTTGGGAGTTTCATCCTTCCGTCATGGCGGGTTGTCTTCTGCTCCTTGCCATCTATTTAACGGCGGTTCGATTTCATGTGAACCGGATCACGCTCTTTTTTGTGTCGGGAGTGGTGGTGATGTTCCTAGCCTTGGTTTCACCGCTCGATTCCCTGGGCGATGACTACCTTTTCAGCGCGCACATGGCGCAGCACATCCTCCTGGATATGGTCGTGCCGCCGCTCTTCGTGCTTGGCATCCCGACCGAAATGGCCGCCGCGCTCTTACGCTGGCCGGCCGCCGCGTGGGCGGAGCGGATTCTCGGCAACCCGGTAATCGCGTGGATCATTGGAACTGCCACGCTTTGGGTATGGCACCTGCCATCCCTCTACAACCTCACGCTCGAAAGCGAGGGTATCCACATCTTCGAGCACCTGACGTTCCTCATAACGGGAACGATCTTCTGGTGGCCGGTCTTTTCTCCACTCTCCGAACATCGCATGACGCCCTTGGGTGGCGTGATCTACCTCACCCTTGGAGCCATTATAAACGCCCTCCTGGGCATCATCTTCACTATTTCCGCAACGCCGTTTTATGCGGGATACACAAATCCCAAGGATGAACTCGGCGCGCTTTCGCTGATCCGGAATACCTGGGGGCTCACACAGATTGCCGATCAGCAATTGGGCGGCGCTTTCATGTGGACCTTCGGCAGTGTCATCTTTTTTTGGGCGATCATGGTGTTGGTCGCCCGTTGGATTCGGGAAACCGAAACGCAAGCGGAAGGAGAAACAAAAAATGACAAACGGCTCTGAAAACAACTTGGGTGAATCAAACGGAGGCGTTGAATCGAACCGGGACGCGGACTATTCCGATTGGCACGCGCCGCTTCCCGGCGCATTGCCAACCCCCACCGTCTGGCCCCCAGTGCTCGCCTTGGGAGCTTGTTTTCTGGCTTGGGGTATCTTGACTTCCTGGCTCGTTTCCGCCACAGGGTTCGTATTGTTCGGCGCGGGATGCGCCGGGTGGATTGCGGAATTGCGCAAGGGGCAAATGGATTAAAAAACAGGAAAGCTCACAAAAAATGACTCGTCCCACCAGCATCAACAGCCCCATCCACTCACTTTTTCCCGTGGAAATAGAAGGGTTTGATCTCCTTGCGGAGCTTTCTCTGGATTTGCGCTGGTCTTGGAATCATTGTGCGGACGAGCTGTGGCGGCTGCTTGATCCCAAGGTTTGGGAACTCACCTCCAACCCGTGGGTTATCTTGCAAACCGTTTCGCGCGATCAACTTCAAAGTGTTGCAATTAAAGCGGCAAACCACTCAGGAGGTTTCATGGTTCCAACAAACTCATCCCCAGTCGCCGCTCTCCTGTGTCGCCTACTACCTCCCGGCGGCGGACGCCTGGCGTCAACGCTCGGAAAACAAGGGTGAAATGGGCCGACAGATAGTACATTGGCGAAACACCTTGGAAAAACAGTGGGATTCGATGCGGTTTGGCGAAGTGAAGCTGAAAACGGAAAACCATCGGCACCTCTTTGCAGTGGAGGTCCAACTCGGCGGCATCGACCCAGCAAACGTAGCGGTTGAGCTTTATGCCGAAGGCATCAATGGCACTGATCCGATCTGGCAGGAAATGACGCGTGCTCGCTCCCTGGCGGAAGAAGAAGGCGGTTCTATTTATACTGGGAAAGTCCCTTCATCCCGTCCGGCATCTGACTATACGGCGAGGATCATTCCTCGGTTTTTCGGTGCGGCCGTCCCGCTCGAAATAACAAAGGTATTGTGGCAACGGTAATGGCAGGAATCCAGCCACAGTAACGCCACAACGCGATTGATCTCTGATTCAGGTCATCGCTTCCATGAACTCAATACCACCCCCTTCCGGTCAGCAACCCCCTTCGCGGCGCACCCTGCTGGTATCCCGGCACTGGGTTCAGGCGGCGATCCTTATATTTCTCTTCGGGTTCTTCGTGCTCGGGTTCCTAGCCTATCGCACCTATACGAGCCAGGCACCAATTCCCAGAAAAACGGTCGATCCGCAAGGCGCGGTGGTGTTTACGCGAGCCGATGTCATTGGCGGCCAAAAGGTATTTTTGCGCAATGGGCTGATGGAATACGGCTCGATCTTCGGTCACGGCGCATACCTTGGCCCCGATTACACCGCCGATTGCCTGCGGCGCTGGGCGTTGGCGGTGTTGGAGTCCAAGGGCGGCACAACCTCGGATGAAGCACGCGCGGAAACCTTACGGGAATTCAAGACGAACCGATTCGATCCAACTACCGATACGCTGAGTTTTTCCAGTGCTCAGGCGAAGGCATTCAACGCTCTGAAGGTCTATTACGGCAAATTTTTCGGTGAACCGACCTCCCGGTTCGGGCTTCGACACAAAGCGATTTCCGATAAGCAAGACATCCAGCAGCTTAGCGCCTTCTTCTGCTGGGCCGCCTGGGTGACCGCCGCACAGCGGCCCGGCGAGGACTATTCCTACACCAACAACTGGCCTCCGGAACCGTTGGTGGGCAATGCGGCTACCGGCGACGCGGTGGTATGGAGCGTACTTTCGCTGATCGCCCTGCTGGGCGGAATCGGCCTGCTCTTTGCCGCCTTTGGGCGTTGGGATTTCCTCGGCTGGCATAGCCGCGAGCGCGAGAGTCTTGCGTTCAGAGCGCCGGATTCGGTGGCGCTGGCTCCCAGCCAGCGAGCTTGTGCCTGGTTCTTTCTGGTCATGGCTGCCTTGTTTCTTATTCAAACCATGGTGGGCGGAGCCTCCCAGCATTATCGAGCCGAACTCTCCAACTTCTTCGGGCTCGACCTCGCACGGTGGTTGCCCTTCAACCTCGCCCGCACCTGGCATTTGCAGCTTGCCATTTTCTGGGTCGCCACCTCATTTCTCGCAGCGGGAATTTTCCTCGCGCCGATGATTTCAGGGCGGGAACCCAAAGGCCAACATTGGCTCGCATATGGTCTTCTTGGGGCACTTGCCTTGGTCGTGTTTGGGAGCATGGCGGGCGAGTTTGCCGGAATCCACGGCTTGTTTCGCCAGAACTGGGAATGGTTCGGTGCCCAGGGGTTTGAGTACCTCGATCTGGGCCGATTCTGGCAGATATTACTGATTGTGGGGCTCTTCTTTTGGGTGGCGATTCTCTTTCGTGGGTTGCGCGGGCACCTTGCGGGCGAGAACAAGGGCAACATGCCGTGGCTCTTCTTTTTCTCAGCGCTCTCGATTCCTGCGTTTTATGCCGTTGGTCTCCTGGCTCGGCCCTCGGTGCATTTCACCACCACGGATTTCTGGCGTTTCTGGGTCGTTCATCTTTGGGTGGAGGATTTTCTTGAACTCTTTACCACCATCATGGTGGCCTACCTCTTCGTGCTGCTCGGTGTGGTGCGCGAGCGCGTGGCCCTGACGGTCATCTACCTCGACATCGTGCTCTATTCGGCGGGCGGTGTCATCGGAACCATGCACCACGTCTATTTCTCGGGCGAACCCGCCATCCACATGGCGCTCGGGGCTTTCTTCTCTGCGGCGGAAGTCATTCCGCTCACATTTTTGACCGTTGAAGCGTGGCGCTTTTTGCAACTCGGCTCGGTGCAGCAAGCGAAGTCGGGTGCTCCATTTCCCCATTTTTGGGCGGTGATGTTCCTGGTGGCCGTCGGCTTCTGGAACTTCCTGGGCGCAGGTATCTTCGGCTTTCTAATCAACCTGCCCATCGTCTCTTACTACGAAATCGGCACCGCCCTGACGGCCAACCACGCCCACGCCGCCATGATGGGTGTGTATGGTATGCTCTCAGTCGGCCTAACGCTCTTTTGCCTGCGTTACATGATCCCCGAAACGCGGTGGTCGGATCGCGCCGCCAAACTCAGTTTCTGGTCGCTCAACATCGGACTTTTCTGGATGGTCTTTGTCACGCTGTTCCCGCTGGGCATTCTCCAACTCTACACCTCCGTCAACGAAGGATACTTTGAGGCCCGCAGCCTCAAGAACATCACGAGCGGAACCAATGCGCTCCTTGAATGGATGCGGTTGCCGGGCGACGTGTTGTTCATCCTGGGGGGCGTGCTTCCGATCCTATACCTTTGCTGGCTTGGCGTGCGCTACATGAGGCCATACGTCCATGAGGAAGAACATCGGCCTGCCCTATTCACAGAAATCGAGGAAAACGACGCGTCTTAACTTGAGATGGCTCAGGATATCCTTGACGCCATCGTCCTGCCCATTCGTGCCGGGTGGAGATGCGATTATAGATGGGAATTCACCGGCTGTGAGAGGACGATAGCAAGAAAGGAATGATATGCTAAAAATTGTGGCTCTGTTATTCGCGCTGGCAGCGCTCGTGGGAATCACGCTTGCCACACTACACTTTCGTAAGAAGGGTGCCCCCTTGTGGCTTGCTCTCGTCCACTTGATTTTGGCGGCTGCGGGACTAGTCACGTTCATCGGGACGGTCGTGCAACACAGAGCAGTCTGGCTGCTGGGCCTTTCTCTGACCCTGTTCGTTCTCGCAGCACTTGGCGGGTTTGCCATGCTCGCATTGCGCCTGAAAAAGAAGGCCCCGCCGAAACCCCTCATCGTAATTCACGCACTGGTGGCGGTGGCTGCATTTGTCTTGTTGCTGACGCGCTTGCCTTGGGGCGGATAACCGTAGCGACACATGATACGGCACGGACTGAAAATTCTGGGCCATCGATTGCATCCGCCACTCAGGGATTTTCCGATCGCTTCGTGGTCGGTATCGCTGCTGTGGGATGGGGCTGCCTTCCCAAGGAGCGATTCCTTCTGGATGCAGTTCAGCTTCTGGAGCATCGCGGCAGGCTTGGGTGTCACTGCGGCTTTGATTCCCAGTTCCTTTTCCACCCAGCGTTGCATCTGCGGGGCTGTGCGAAAGCGCCCCTTGGCCACTTCGCCCTCAAAATGTTCTTTGGCCTCTGCGCAAAGAAAACCCTTCGGCCCATGATTGTTCACTCGCTGATCTTCGAGCAGTCGCTCCATGCCTCCCTCGCGAAAGAGATCAAACCAGTCCTGAATCGTCGAGCGCGAATGGCCTACGGCGCTTGCGATCTCTTGAAGACTGAGTTCGCCGACTATACCCAGTTGCACGGCCATCAAGCGTTCGCGCCGCCAACCTGGCGACTCTTCCTTGAGCCTCCTTTCCACGGCTGCGGCCTGTTGAAATGTGTCGAGCTTACGTCGCGTTTTTGCCATGCCCCATCTCAGCACGATTCACTTTCGCTGGCGAGCTTCCTTTACCGATAATATCGCGTAGATGGTATTACAGCAGTAGTCCTTGGCGCTCATGCTTTAACCTAAATTCGGCAATCAAATTTCGCGCAAAGGACGCAAAGAGCGCAAAGACAGAATCATGGAAGAACAGAACGCAAAAATAGAGTCACCTTGGAGGTGAGGATCATGAAATCCCTAAGTTTTTCCCTTTGCGGCCTTTGCGCTCTTTGCGCGAGTCCTTTCGCCGTTTTTAGGTTTAACGCAGGTAGGCGCGGCATCTCCTGTCCCAAGCCGTCCGGCAAATCGTGCGCTTCGCCCTTCTCGCTGGGCACCGGCTACTTTGCTGCCGCTGCCGCATTCTTCGTCGCGGCGACCCGGTCTTTGCTCATTTGAGCGATGCTCTTGGTCGCTATGCGGGCCGCTCCGCGGGATTTCTTCGTCGGCAGCAACGGTCCTTTTTTGAGCCGCCGCCGGGCAACCGAGATCGCTGGGCCGTATTGCGGCAGCCATTTCGCCTGGGCCACCAGCATTTCGTCCACCATCTGCCAGATTTGCGCAGGGGTCAGCAGCGCGCCGGTAAGCGGGTCAAGCATCATGGCTTGCCTTAGAAGAGTGTCGTTTCCATGCACGGCGGCTTCGACGGCCAGGCGCTGCACGCTAATGCTCTGCTGGCACACGGCAGCGCAGCCGAGCGGGAGTTCTCCGACCACCGGAACGTTGATGCCGTTGCGGTCCACATAGCCGGGCGCTTCGATGATGGCATCCTGCGGCAAATTCGCAATGATGCCTCGGTTCTCCACGTTGAAGTGGCCCCGGTAAACCCGTCCGGTCTCCAGCCCTTCAATAATATAAGAGCCATGCTCTTGGCTGCGCTTCTCCGGGACGTAACATTCCGGATCCGCTTTGAGCCAGTTTGGGAAATCGCTTTCAAACCAGTTTCGCCCTTCCTTGCAGACCCGCAGGTAACCACCCGTTTCGCCCAAGATCCAGTCGTCCAGGCAGATCATCTTACGGATTTCCTTCGGATTTTTCCGGTACCACGCCACGTATTCGCTGAGATGTCCGTTGGATTCGGTGCTGTAAAAGCCAAACCGGCGCAACATATCAATGCGCACCTTCTCTCGACGGCTGAGTATGGGATCCTTTTCATAGGCAGCCAACAGCTTGCCTGTCATGTCCTGGCCGCGATGCTTGACCGAAATAAACCAAGTCTGATGATTGATCCCCGCAGCGACAACATCGAGATCCCCCTTTTCCAGCCCGAGCGCGCGGGCAATCTGCTCGTGGGTATGCGGCACTCCATGGCAAAGTCCGACAGTCTTGACCCCACCATATTTGTTGCACGCCCAAGTAAGCATTGCCATCGGGTTTGCGTAGTTGAAAAGAATGCAACCGGGCGCGCCAACCTCGCGGATGTCTCGGCAGAAGTCGAGCATGGCGGCAATGCCCCGCTGTCCATACATGATCCCCCCCGCACAGAGTGTGTCTCCGACACATTGATCAACGCCATATTTGAGAGGAATTTCAACATCCGTCTCGAAGGCTTCAAGCCCGCCAATTCGCACGACGCAAAAAACGTAGTTGGAACCCTCTAAAGCCTTTCGCCGGTCAACCGTTGCAGTCAACTTTGTGCTCAGGCCGTTGGCAGCAATGTCACGCAAACACAGCTGCGTCACCATATCCAGGTTGTGCCGATCGATATCCGTAAAGGCATACTCAAAGTCCCGAAGCTCGGGAACGGTCAACAAATCCGAAAGAAGCTTCCGGGTAAATCCAATGCTGCCTGCGCCGATGAATGTGATTTTCTTGCTCATAGAAGTGCTTGGAAGAGTAGGTTATTTACTTGCTGTGGCGTCGTCCATAGAACATAAGTGCCATTATTAGCATTTTTGTGCTCCTATGCAAACCCCGCGCAGTTTCCAGGCTTTCAGTTTCGTCTTTCCTCAACGGCATGTCCCGTTGCATGCCATGCTTGCCGGTTGCGGGCGGCAGCGCGTATCGTCGGTCGGCTACGACTGGGATGGCTTAAAACGTGGCAAAGACGAGTTCTCCATTTTTCAATATACTTTGGCCGGACGCGGCATGCTCGACTACGAAGGCCGACAAATAGAGATTGGCCCCGGCATGGCGATGCTATTAAACATCCCCCATCGACATCGTTACTGGTGGCCGGTTGAAAACCCGTCGTGGGACTTCATTTACCTCGTGCTGTATGGCCGCGAAGTGCGTCGGCTGTGCATGCCGCTACAAAACGCACGAGGCCCGGTTATCCCCTTAAAAAAAACCTCTCCGCCCGTCGCGATGGCATTGCGAATCGGACGCGCTGCGGCCCAAGGAAAGATTCAAACAGAGTTTGAGGTGTCTTCATTGGCGTACGAGTTCATGATGACCCTTTCCAACACTCTTCTTGACAGGCGCTCGGGCCGTCCAAGGCCACAGATGTTTGAGAACATCAAAGAATATTGCACATCCCATTTTCGCGAAGCGATAGGGGTGGACGATCTGGCCCGGCACGTCGGGCTCAGCCGTTATCATTTTTCACGCCTATTTAAAGCCGACAACGGAATCTCGCCGGGCGCTTTTCTGCTGGAGGTCAGGCTGCGCGAGGCACTTCGTTTGCTGCGAGACCCGCGAATTCCGATCAAGGCCGTGGCAGAGGCATCCGGCTTCTCCGATACGAACTACTTTTGCCGTGCTTTTCGCAAATTCGCAGGAGTAACCCCTGGCAACTTCCGGAGAAGCGGCGTTTATTGAATCCAGGACCGACCAGCGTACCGTTCTGAAGACCGATCGATCTGTGCCTGCACGGGAAAACTTGCCGAGCTTCAGTCGACGGAATCGAGGTATGTGGTTTACGGGATTTCTGAATGGTGATAGCTTGTGAGGTTGATTGTCGACAAATTGAATCTCGGTGTTACTACTTTGCAAAAGTGAAACGTTCGTTATTTTCCCCACCCGGCTCCTCAAAGGAGAAAAGGTTGATCCCCGCAGTGAGCGGCTCAATCGCAGAGCCGCTGCATGTACGCTTGCGCAATTTGCTGCGCCAGATGATCTTGTCTGAATTCAAAGAGGGGGATGCTTTCTATTCGGAGCGGCAGCTTTTTGAAAGATTGAAGGTTTCAAAATATACCATCCAGCAGGCCCTGCGCGATTTGGCGCTAGAGGGCTTTCTCGAAAACAAAGCCCGCCGGGGAAATTTTGTCCGGCACAAGGAAAACCTGCGAACAGTGGGGTATTTTCGGTCAGGCTATGACGGCAGCTATTTGGATCCGAATATGGCGGCTCTCGTAGAAGCATGTCAGTCTCGTGACTGCCTGCTGCATGTGTATTCTTTAAACAAAAATTCGACCGCCGAAGATGCTGTCCGGATGATTCGCGGCCAGCCGATCAATGAGCGCATCGTCCTCATGACCCTCGCGGCCGATCTAACTCAATCGCTCTACCACGCGCTGGAGAGGGCAGGTTACCATTCTGTGATGCTGGGAGGGTATTTTCCAAAGGATCAGCCCGGCAGTTACGTCGGCTTCGATGTGGATCACGAGGTAGAACTAGTAACCCAACATCTGGCTGACCTCGGTCACGAGCGTATTCTTTTTGTCATGGACCAGCCGGAGGTCCTCGTTACAGCACGGGCGCGCGCACGAGCGATCCAGAATATCCTGGACTCAGGCCGGTTTCCCAAAAGTCGGATGGTTTCATGCCGCGTCCCCAACTGGGGGGACGCCTTTGAAACCATGCGTCGGAAGCTACCGAAATTTTTGTGCGATTTTCCAAGCGCGACTGCCATCGTCCCGATGTCAGCCCCAGGTGCCTGGGCGGCCCTGCGTCATTGCGTAGAGCATCAGATCGAGATCCCGACGCAGATGTCCCTGATCTCTTTCGACGAGCTTTCTGGAAACGCCAGGCTTCCGATTCCCCTGACTTCCCTTTCCTTCCCGGTCCAGGAGCGGGCCGAGCGGGCAATCGACCTGCTCTGGGGGGAGCGAAATGATAGGCGCCATCTCGTGAAAACGGAGTTAATCCTTCGGGCAAGTACTGCCGCGCCAAGGACAACTTAGAGCTTATCCGTAAATAGACAGGGGTTCAGATGCGAGCAAGTTTTGCTGGCTGGCGCCGCCGGGAACAGTGGCAATATTTGAGATATTGACGCTGTGCGCGGTGGCGGCAGACGGCAAAAATCGCTCGCAGATGGCCCATGACTATTTACGGATAAGCTCTTAATTTACCGCGACTAGATGGTGCGATCATAACAGCATTTCGGCGTAGGGTTATAATTCTACTTTGTTATGCCTTCGGATTCATGAGGGCCAAAGGCCCGGCACCATACCAGCCTGGGGCAACGCCCCAGGATACGATAGAGGGAGAAAGCAGGGCTGAAGGCCCGCACCATCGCAACTGCGCCGATGATAGCGCGGGCTTTCAGCCCTGATCCTGTTTGCTTGGAGTCCTGGGGCGTTGCCCCAGGCTGATATAGGTCGCGCCTTTGGCGCTAAATTCGGAATTCATAACAAAGTAGAAATAAGCTCTGTTGAAAAACCTTATTTGTTGCGAACATCGCTTTTGTGCATCGTTGGGCTCACCTGCATGACCATTCTCGCTCAGGTCATCACACTATCGTTAGCGGCATCGTCAGCCAGGCTCAGGGCCTGAGCCAATCCGCCCCATCTTAAGAAAACGGCGCTTTCATATTGTTTTTTCTACAGCGATACGGCGACAGATCGTTCCGCAGAGTTTTTAAGGGCGCGAAATAACCTGTTGACATCTGCTCCGGAGCAAGTATTCTATTTTTAAATGCTTAACAGATCCCCATTTTGCAAAAAAAGTTGTTGCTGGGGCTTTACAGTGGTGGAACTTCTTTGTGTGATGACTGTGGTGACCCTGTTAACCACGGTGTCGGTTACCTCCCTGTCCTCGCTTCGTGCGGGTAGATTTTCCTCGGAGATTGCCGAACTCACTCAATTAATCGACACAGCAAGGCTCTCGGCAATGGCTAATAACACTTATGTCTGGATCGGGTTCACCTCCGTCACCAGAAATGGCTCCGCCGAGATCGACGTAGCAAGTGTCATTTCCAGCAGCGGTCAAATTACAGATCTCGCAAGTCCTGACCGCATAAAAGCCTTGGGCAAACCCGTTGCGATCCCCTTCCTCACGATCGATAATAATCCTTCTCTCACGCTATCTCCGCCATCGAGTGATTCCTCGGTTTCCGACATTTCACGCTCCGAACTGGGAGGATTTCAGCAATCCGTTGGCGGCAATTCGGTTCTATTCCAGAAAATCATCCAATTTAATCCTCGGGGCGAGGCAAGCGTTCTAACAACAGGAGCTTCTCGTTTTATTCAGATTGGCCTACAGGCTACCAACGGGGCTATTCCGTCGGCGCAGGATAGTGCGGTAGTGCGGATCTCGGGGTTGAGCGGCCAGGTTTCCATTTTCCGGCGGGGCGACGTGGCGAATGTGCAGTGATCATTTCCCCTTGCGTTATGAATTGCAAAATTCAAGATTCCTGGATCAGAAAAAAATCAGGATCTGCCGCTTTTTCGTTGATTGAGGTTGTCCTGGCCCTCGGAATAGTGGCCATCGCTCTGTTTCCAATGGTGGCAATGCTTCCTGTAGGGATACGGATTCAGAAAGACACGGTCGACGAAACCGCCGGAATCAACATCCTCAGCGCGATCATCGCCGACCGGCGTGCAAGCGTTTCCGGGACAACATCTTTAGGATATAGCCTGCCCGCCCTCCCACAAGTCGGCGCAAGTGTTGTCTCAAACAGTTTTTCTGTGACCGATGAGGGTGTAAAAACCAACAATACGGCGACTTCCCGTTATAAGATCGAGTATCGGTTTTTTCCGCCGCCGATACCCGGCGCCGCTTCTCTCCTTCATTTTCGTGCCAGTTGGTCGACTGCGGCAGCGTCGAACGGGACGGGCTGCGTGGAACTCATCACGACAATGTCCAATTAAGAGAGGTATGAGCCCCCCACTCCCCCAGACATCCGGCTCATGCGCACGGGCCACACGGGCATTCACGCTGCTTGAGATCCTGATTGCGATCACCGTTTTAGTTCTCGTCCTGGTGATGTTGGTTCAAATGACCGGCGCGGTGAGTTCGGTCGTCAACCGGGGAAATGGGCAGCTCGACGCAGTGAGCCAGGCGCGCTTTGCCTTCGACCACATAGGCATCGACATCGAAAAAGCAGCCCGTCGACCCGACGTGGCCGATGCATTTTCGAAACTGCCGGGAAATGATGAAATCAAGTTCTACAGCGCGGTGAGCGGCTATAGCGGCGACCGTTCGGTTTCGCTCGTCCATTACCGGGTCAACCCCACCAGCCATCAACTGGAGCGTGGAGTCTGGGGCACGCTCTGGAACGCGAGCGCTTCGACGCAAAACATGCCTCTTGTCTTCGGCACGGCAACAACGCTTCCCTCACTTCCGAACTCCTCCGACTACGAGGTGCTCGGGCAGGGAATCTTTCGAATGGAGTTTTACTGGGTCTTGAAGCCGTCGGGAGTTCTGACGACGGGGAGCTACTCCCTCGGCTCCTCCAATGTAGCAGCACTGACCGTTCGGCTCGCAGTGGTCGATGTCAAAAGCCTGAAGCTCTTGACTCAAAACGCCCTCAGCGTTCTCGTGGCGCCCGACACCTTCTCCGACCTGACAATGCAAGATGCTACCCCTCCCGGCGCGACATGGACGATCAATGTCGATTCGCTGGTGCAAAAGGGGATTCCCCGGTCGGTAGCCCAATCGGTACGGGTTTTTGAAAGGACCTATTATGTCGATCCGTAATCCTGCTCATTTCCAAGCGCAATCTTGCGGAAACCGCCGCTTGCGGAAAGGAGTGGCTCTCCTGGTCACCCTTACCGCCGTCACCCTCGTCAGCATTGTGTTGATCGCCTTTCTTGTCCAGACGAGGTTGCATCGGACCATCTCGTTTTCAAGCGCCGGCCAGGCGCGTGCAGAGTTTTTAGCCCGCGCAGCGCTCGACACGGTCATTAACGATTTCAAAGGGGAGATCACTGAGGGATCGACATCGGACACGCAATACGGCGTCACCGTCTATCGCCCCTACTCCGCAGCCAACGCCGTCCCTTTCCGGATGATTACGAGCGGAACGACCAACCTCATCAGATGGAGCAAGAACGGCGTCGCCGCATGGCCCACGGTCACCGGTACCACCGTTCCCATTCCCGTTCGCTCCGGCTCCGACAACACGACGACCGCTTCAGCCAACGGGCGTTACATTGATTTCTCTCGCTGGGCCAAGCCGGTCCTGGACTCCGCCCTTCCCGCGAGCTTCACCCCCCCCGACTGGATCCTCTTTACCCGGCAGGGGGCCATCAAGGATGCGACCCATCTGCCTTCGCCTGCCGTCCTTTCCGACGCCTCCCCGTCCAATCTGGACTATGTCGTCGGTCGTTACGCCTACACGGTCCATGACGTAAGCGGGTTGCTCGACATCACCGTGGCGGGACACAAGTCGGGCGCCGTATTGACAGGGAGCGACATCTCCCGCGGCGGCTCCACTATCCTGGCCGATCTGACTCAGATTGGACTCACTCAGGCCGACATCGACAAAATCGTCGCCTGGCGTAACGCCCAGTCTTCGGCCTCGTCGGGAAATTACCAAAGCCTGATCTACACTTCCACCAACGACTACACGACAGTCGCAAATGGCGACCAGACTTTCCTTGGGCGACAAGACCTTCTCAACTTCTGGAAGCAGGCGGGCCTGAGTGCGAGCGGTTCGAGCACTCTCCCTTACCTGACAACCTTCAGCCGGGATTTAAATGCGCCCTCCACAGTCCCGGCTGCCTTCACGGGATCCAATGGTTATATCTACCCCCAACCTCCGAATACGGGCACGAATGTTGACGTCCTGCAAGTCCGGTTTTCGCACGACGCCACTTTGAATACCGAAAGCGATCTCGCTCTTTTGGAGAAGAATGTACAAGTGAAGAAGGGCGATCCGTTGATCCGCCGCCGCTTTCCCTTGAACCGGCTGGCGTGGGTTGGCCTCGACGGTCCCGCTGCGGGCGCCTCGGCTACGGATGTCAAGAAGGCGTTTGGATTGGCATGGGACTCATCGAATCTGCGATGGGTATACACTTCGCCCGATGTGACGGGGACTACCGCCGCCACCGCCATCAAAAACCTGGGTCAAGTCGCGGCGCTCTCTTCGCCCCGCGACCCGGATTTCTTCGAACTCCTCAAAGCCGGAATCCTTAACGGATCGCTTGCAAAGGTGACTGGCGATCCGACGCTAACGACTGGGACGACAGGTAATAACCCGTATCTGTGGACGGGGAAATACGACAGCAGTTCCGATCTTCAATTGATCCAAATCGGAGCAAATATCATCGATCAATCGAGCCCGACCGGCATCCCCACCGCCATTGCCTTCGATATCAACGACAACGGGTCGGATGTCACCGCAGTCTATGGCACCAAGAGCCTCCCTTATCTCTGCTACTTTACGCAAGTCGGTTTCCGTCCGCTAGTGAGTTCCACCCCGCCTGCGCGAAGCGACTTCGGCGCTTGGCTGGTCCCCGCCTTTTGGGACCCGCACCAGAATGCCATCACGGCCACGGCTTACGATCCCACACAGTTTCGCATTCTCCCAATCCAGGGGCAGCTTTATACTCGGTACCAATATTACCCTCTCTCTTCCAGCACCGCCTCCACCACGGATTACACGGCGACGCCGCGGATCTTGACGAACAGCGATGCGATTATTTTTAAGCGCGCCATCTCCAATCCCGTGATCATGACCTCGGCCACGAACAACTTCGTCAATCCAATACTTCTGCGCAGCAGCTTCGTCACTTCATCGGCAAGCATCGACCTCCAGCTTACCTCCGCCACTTCGTGCCTTGTCAGCGGCTCCGCCGTACCATTCACGCCACTCCTACAGCCAGGTTTCGTCGGATTTTGTTCAGGCACCTGCACCTATAACGATCCGGACTATTATATTAGTGGCACCGGCGGCCCAAGTTTGGACTGCCCCAACGCAACGCAAGCAGTGTACGTACAACAAAGCACATCGGCGTCCGGTCGGCTGGTGCTTGAAATCCAGTGCCAGTATGGCGCCCAATGGCGAACCTATCAGCGGTGGGATTATTTCAGAGTTTTCGGCTCAGGATATGACGTCACTATCCCTGCGAACACTTCGTTCCATCATCTTCAAAGTCCCTTTATAGACAACTTCGTATGGATTCATGATCCGCGAACGACCCGCTTCGGCGGGCAGGGGAATCACAAATTAGTAGGCACAGGAGAAGATTTCGGGTTTTGGGATAAAACGGGCTTTCTCAATAGCGCTGCGGGAACCATGTCCGGAGGACCTGGCTGGTTGCCTCAATCCGCAATGGCCTCCACGTCGAACACGAACAACGTTGGGGACACCAGTATGTCATGCAATACCGTCCAGTCAGGAACCACCACCATCCAGTCAGGAACCAGCAAGCAGGTTACTTATCAAGATCGCGATGCCGTTTTGAGACCCGGCGATGCCGCGATCGGTTCGACATATACAAATTCTATGGTGGCGCCGTTATGCACGAATATGAGCAACACTGCGCCAAACCTGTACGATCGCCCGGTGATCCTCAATCGTCCTTTTCGTTCGGTAGGCGAGTTGGGTTATGCTTTTCGCGGCCAGCCGTGGAAAACGCTCGACTTCTTCTCGGCCCAGAGCGCCGACGCGGCGCTGCTCGATCTCTTCAGCGTTTCAGATACGACCGTGACAGCCGGGCGGGTCAGCCTCAACACGCCCTACCCCAATGTCCTCGCCTCGATCATCTCCGGAGCGCTCCAGACAGAGCTTGCTCTTTCGGGGAGCACCCCTTCCTTGATCAGCGGATCCGGTGCATTGCAAGTCAGCGGCTCGTTGGTCTCCGTCACTGGCACCTCGCCGTTTGTCAACCGAAGCGACCTGGTTACTCTCCTTTCATCGACGAACCCGTACATTTCCGCCTCGGCAGCCCTCGGGTATCCCCCCCAAAAGACCATGCGGGAAGCGTTCGTAAGGGCATTGAGCGAGACGACCACCACCCGCACGTGGAATTTGATGATCGACGTCATTGCCCAATCGGGGCGTTACCCCGCCGGAGCGGGAAACAACAGCAAGTTTGTCGTTGAGGGAGAGCGCCGTTATTGGTTACATGTGGCGATCGACCGCTATACAGGTAAAATCGTTGGACAGAAACTGGAGGCAGTGGACGAATGAAACGAATAAAGAAATGGTTGACTCGGGGCCTGCTTGGGCTCCTCTTGGGGGGGGCTTGGCTAGCCTCGGCGGACACTCCCATACCGGCGCCCGTGCCGCCCTACTTGGCCGCGCTGCCTGCCTTGGCTCGGGTTGTCATGACCGGCGAACTTCACAAAAAGCCAG